>ERZ824575.185-NODE-185-length-88311-cov-6.563146_pt1 | contig 88311 bp, 72 predicted proteins | sample MGYA00519470_ERZ824575 | MGnify/ENA primary metagenome ERZ824575 (study PRJEB31778, sample SAMEA3449170) | human gut metagenome | biome: human gut; feature: human-associated habitat; material: faeces | place: United Kingdom | collected 2010/2012 ... | reverse complement strand
ATTTCTGTATTCTTTATATTTAAGATGACTGGTAATCTTTAGTCTGCTAAAAATCGAATCTGAATCCACTTTTTTACTCAAAAATGCAGCTATCATATTGGCCATGATCGTTTTTCCAAAACGCCTTGGTCTTGTGATACAGAAAAATCTCTGTTCCTGTTCCAGAGCCGGTATTAATTCTTCCAGCAGCTCTGTTTTGTCCACAAAATAAAGACCTTTCGTAATTGTTTTGTATTTATCATATGGCTCAATACTGTTTAAAAACATTCCCATATCAATTCCCCCGAAAATCCCCTTTTCTCTGCTGACTTAATCTTATCAAAAATTCTTATTTCTGTAAATCAGAAGGTTCTTTTCTGAACTTCTCTGCATCCAGTGTCTTGATCACCTTCGCCGGATTTCCAACTGCTACCACATTATCCGGAATATCTTTCACGACAACACTTCCGCCGCCGATCACAACATTGTTTCCGATCGTAACACCCGGCATAACGTGTACACCGGCTCTTTTCTTTTACAGATTTATCCCCTTCATTCACACATGAAAAAGATACTGTTTCTATTATATCGTTTTCTCTGAAAAACGAAAATACTTTTTTATTCCGGAGAGAACATGACCGATATATTCGAACTTTTCAAACAGATATCAAAGAAAGACGACACGGCCGCGGTGCGCGGTCCGGTGACATGGATAATAGCGGGGCTGGGCAACCCCGGCAGGGAATATGAGATAACGAGGCACAATGCGGGCTTTCTCTGCATGGACGTGCTGGCGGATCGCTTCGGTACACGCGTTGACCGCGCAAAATTTCACGCGCTCTGCGGTGAGGCGACGATATCCGGGCAGCGCGTGCTGCTGATGAAGCCGATGACAATGATGAACGCCTCGGGCGAGGCGATACGCGAGGCGGCGGCGTTCCATAAGATCGACCCCGCGCACATCCTCGTGCTCGTGGACGATACCAATCTCCCCGTCGGGCATCTGCGCATAAGATCCAAAGGCAGCGCGGGTGGGCACAACGGGCTGAAGAACATAATATATCAGCTCGGCTCCGAGGATTTCCCGCGCCTGCGCATCGGCGTGGGTGCAAAGCCGCACCCGGATATGGATATTGCCGATTGGGTGCTTTCACGCTTCAATGCGGAGGATCGCGCGGCGCTCCTCCCCGCCTTTGACGTTGCGACGGACGGCTGTGCGCTCCTGCTCGCGGGCGACACGGACAGAGCTATGCAGCTCTGCAACAGCCACAAATAACGGAGGCGCGTATGGAGATCTCAACGCAAAGGAGCATATTCACGGGTGCGGTGCGCTCCGACCCCGAATACAGGCAGCTTCTTGAGTCGATCGGCGTGCAGCGCCGCGCCAATCCCAAGCCCGTGCTCGTTACGGGGCTTTGCGAGGGCGCGTGCGACGCGCTGTCGGCGGCGCTCTGCGAGGATATGCCGGGCGGCAGGCCCGTCCTCATCGTCTGCCCGGAGGAAAAGGAATGCCTGCGGCTTGCGTCGATAGGCACCTCTCTCGGGCTGCGCGCCGCCTTTTACCCGGTCAGAGACCTGAACTTTTACAATATGACCGCCTCGCGCGAGTTCGAGCACAACCGGCTCGGCGTGCTTTTCGGCATCACGGGCGGTCTTTTCGACGTTGTGCTCACAACGCCCGACGCCGCTCTCGGCTACACCGTGCCGCCGTCGTCGCTTGCCGAAAATCTTATTTCCGTTTCGATAGACGGCGGTGAGTGCGGCGGCATCGCCGGGCTTGTCGGGCAGCTAACCGCTGCGGGATATATCCGCGCCGACGCACCGGGTGCCGAGACGCTCGGCTCGTCGGGGCTCGTCGAGGGTGCCGGGCAGTTTGCGGTGCGCGGCGGCATCGTCGATGTTGCAGCGCCGTCAATGCGCATCATGCGTGCGGACGGCAGCCGCGACGGCGGCGCATTCGCGCTGCGCATAGAATTTTTCGGCGACGAGGTGGACCGCATGGGGCTTTTCGACCCCGCGACGCAGCGTGTGACCGAACAGATAAAGTCGGCTGTCCTTTCTCCGGCACGCGAGCTGCTTGCCGGCAAAGACGAGCTGACCGCGATCGCCGCGGCGGTGAAGTCGCTGCGCAGAAAAACAAAGGATCCGCGCGTTGCCGAGGAGCTTGACGGCGAGTCGGCAGCTCTCGACACCGCGCTCGCGGCGGGAGGAGAGGTGCGCTTCCTCGATAAATACATTTCGCTGGTTTATGACGAAAAAGCCTGCCTGCTCGATTATTTTTCGCCCATGTCGCTCTGTCTCGTGCGCGGTAACGCCGCGGTCGCCGACCGTCTCAAGGCTGCCGAGTGGCACGCGGCAAAGGAAGCGGAGGAGATGGTTTCGTCGGGCGTGATAGCTGGCAAATACGCCGAATACAGCGCGCCCGCGTCGCGTCTCTCGCAGTTCATGTCAAGGCACACCACGGTGCTGCTCGATTCGCTCATGCAGGGAATGTCGGGCACCGAGCTCGGCGGTCTTTACGGCTTTCGCACCAAGCATTCTCTCGGCAGCGCAGGCAACGACGCGCTTTTGCGCGAGGAGCTTGAGAACTACGTCAAGGGCGGCTACCGCATCGTGCTGATGGCGGGCAGCGAAGCGTCGTCGGCGAACTATGCGGGGCTGCTTACCGAGTGGGGCTTCGGCGCCCATGACGCGGGAGACGGCAGCACCCTCGACCCCGATACCGTAGAACGCGGCAGCGTTGCCGTGATATCCGCCGCTCCGCTTGCACCGTTTGAAATGACGGTACCGCGCATTGCGGTGATAACGGTGCTTTCCGAGTCGCGTGCGGGCGCCGTGTCGGCGTCGGCGCGTGCGCGCAAGCGCAAGAAACGCGAGTCGGCGACCGAGCAGATAATGTCGTATGCCGATCTTTCGGTCGGCGATTATGTGGTGCACGAAACGCACGGTATAGGCCGTTATCTCGGCATCACGACAATGGATGTGGGCGGCGTGACACACGATTACATCACCATCCAGTATGCCGGCTCCGACCGCCTTTTCATGCCTGTCGAAAAGCTTGACAAGGTGTCGAAATATATCGGCGCGCGCGCCGACGACGATACGCTGCGGCTTTCAAAATTCGGCGGCGCCGAGTGGGGCAAGACAAAGGCACGCGCCAAGGAGTCTCTCAAGGACATCGCAAAGGAGCTGATAAGGCTTTACGCCGAGCGTATGCGCCGCCCCGGCTTTGCCTTCCCCAAGGACGATCATTTTCAGCGCGATTTCGAATCCGCATTTGAATATGAGGAGACCGCGGCGCAGCTCGATGCAGCCGACGATATAAAGGAGGACATGGAAAAGGCGCGCCCGATGGACCGCTTGCTCTGCGGCGACGTCGGCTACGGCAAGACGGAGGTCGCCCTGCGCGCCGCCTACAAGGCGATAGTCGCAGGCAAGCAGGTCGCGCTGCTCGTTCCCACGACCATTCTGGCTTTGCAGCACTACCAGACCGCGATGAGCCGTATGCGCGCGTTTGCGGTGAACGTCGAAATGCTCTCGCGCTTCCGCACCGACAAGCAGCAGAAAAAGATAATCGCCGATATCGAGCGCGGAGATATCGACCTCATCATCGGCACACACAGGCTGCTTTCAAGCGATATAAAGTTCCACGACCTCGGTCTGCTCATCGTCGATGAGGAGCAGCGCTTCGGTGTAGCGCAGAAAGAAAAGATAAAGCAGGCGGCGGGGAACGTTGACGTTCTCTCGCTCAGCGCAACGCCTATCCCGCGCACTCTCAACATGGCAATGACGGGTATACGCGATATATCGGTGCTTGACGAGGCACCCGGCGACCGTCTGCCGGTCCAGACATACGTGCTCGAGCACGACGATATAATCATCATCGACGCGATAAAGCGTGAGCTGCGCCGCGGCGGTCAGGTGTTTTATCTCCACAACACGGTCGAGACGATAGACGGTATCGCGGCTCAGATATCGCGCGAGATACCCGACGCGACCGTCGTGACCGCGCACGGTAAGATGGAAAAGGAGCGCCTTGAGGAGATCTGGGCGGATATGACCGACGGCAGGATCGACGTGCTCGTGTGCACCACCATCATCGAGACCGGCGTGGATGTTCCGAACGCAAACACGCTCATAGTTGACAACGCTCACCGCATGGGGCTTTCGCAGCTTCATCAGCTACGCGGGCGCGTGGGACGTTCCTCACGCCGCGCCTACGCCTATTTCACATACCCGCGCGGCAGGGCGCTGACCGAAATAGCCGAAAAGAGGCTTGAGGCGATACGCGAATACGCCGAGTTCGGCGCGGGCTTCCGCATCGCGCTGCGCGATCTTGAGATACGCGGCGCGGGAAGCATCCTCGGTGCCGAGCAGCACGGGCACCTCGACGACGTCGGATACGATATGTATGTCAAGCTGCTCAACGAGGCGGTGCTTGAGGAGAAGGGCGAAAAGCCGGTCGAAAAGGCGGAATGCACCGTCACTCTCTCGGAGGACGCATATCTGCCGGCGTCATATGTGCCGTCCGGTGCGCAGCGAATGGCGCTTTACAAGCGCATAGCGCACATCACCTCGCAGGAGGACGCCGACGAGCTCTACGATGAGCTGACCGACCGCTACGGCGAGCCGCCGGCGGCGACCGGCGCGCTTCTCGACATTGCGCTGCTGCGCCACCGTGCCGAGCTTTGCGGCATCACGGCGGTCACGCAGAACGGCAGCGAGATACGCATGGTGCCGTCCGAATTCGACCCCGTGATATGGCAGGAGCTTTCGGCTTCAATGCCATCCCGTCTGCGCGCGTCGCTCGGCTCGACCACATTCGTGTCGCTCCGCCTGCGCAGCGGAGAAGACCCGATAGGCATAATTAACAGATTGTTTGAAAAATATATCGCTATTCGGGACAAAGCGGAGTAGACAAAGACCGCTTTTAGTAGTATAATAAAAATCTGTAATAACAAAAACCAACCGAATGCGGAGGTAAGATACGGCTATGAAAAAAAGTGTGCTGAGGATATGCGCCGCGCTGACGGCACTGCTGCTCGCTCTCATCCAGCTCGTTTCCTGCTCGTCGCTCGGCACGCCGGTCATGACGCTCGGCAAGACCGAGATAACCGGCAGCATGATAGAATTCTGGATGTCGCGCTACAAGGCGCAGTTCGAATATTCCTACGGACAGTCGCTCAAGACCGCCTACGGGCTTTCGTCTGTGGACAGCATATGGAAGGTCAAGGTCAAGGACGATTCTGCCGAGACATATGACGATATGTTCAGCTCGTATATCTTTGACAACGCAAAGACATATCTTTGCGCGCTCTATCTTTTCGATCAGTTCGGGCTCAAGCTGCCCGATTCGACCGTAAAAAAGACGGATGAGACGATAAACGAATATGTGACGAACCTTGCCGACGGCAGCAAGTCGGAGTTCAACGCGATACTTGCCGCCTACGGCATCAACATGAAGATACTGCGCGAGCTGTATCTTGCCGATGAAAAGGTGAGCTATCTGCGCGAATATCTGTTCGGTTCCAACGGCACAGAGCCGATAACGACTCAGCAGATCGAGGATTATTATCAGAAAAACTACGTCCGCATGAAGCAGATATGCGTTTTTATCAATCAGCGCCCCAAGCAGAACGAGGACGGTACATACGTCACCGACAGCTCGGGCAAGACGCAGTATACGACGATGACAGCCGATGAGAACGCCGCGGCACGCACGAAGATAGAAGAGGCGCTCGCCAAGATAGACGGCGGCGAGGATTTTGAAAAGGCTCTCTCCGAATACGACGAGAACAAAGCGGACGACGGCTACAAAAACGGCATCTATATGTCCGCCGAGTCATCGTTCGGCAACGACGAGGACCTTCAGAAGATATACGAGACGCTCTGCGAGATGAAGGTCGGCGAGGTGCGCGAGCTCGAGCTTTCGAACAGCCTGCATATAATCAAGAAATACGAGCTTGACACCGGCGCCTACGCAAAAGCCGAAAATTCGGATTTCTTCCTCTTCAACGACGGCACCGGCTCTTATCAGACGCTGCAGCAGTATGTAAAGACGCCGCTCTTTCTTGACTATATCAAGGGCAAGCTCGACGAGTTTTCGGCTGACATAAAGATCGACGAGGAAGCGCTGTCGCAATACAGGATAAGCAAGGTCAAATCCAACTACAATTTCTGACCGACACATATTGACAAACCACCTGCGCTGTGATATAATATCACCGCAATCGCATAGAAAATCGGGGGTGCTGGCATATGCCGGCTGAGATGCCTTGGGGCGAACCCTTAACCTGATACGGATAATACCGGCGTAGGTAGCATTTTCACAGGATCACGCATCCGAAAGAAACTGACCACCGGAGGTTTTCCGTGCGGTCAGTCTTTTTTATTTCCGGAGGTTCTTTTTATGAGTGGTACCATGAAAAAAGAACAGATTCATGCCATGACCGAGGCAGCCGTTATGGTGGCTATGGCAACAGTTCTCAGCCTCATCAAATTCACAAAGCTCCCGTTCGGCGGGTCGGTAACACTGCTTTCAATGTTCCCGATCATCATTTACAGCATCCGCCGCGGGGTCGGCAGGGGAGTCTTTGCCGGGTTCGTTTACGCCGTTCTCCAGCTCTTACTTGATATCGGCGATATCATGACGTGGGGGCTGACGCCCGGCGTGCTCGTAGCCTGCTTCTTTATGGACTACCTTATCCCGTTCACCGTTATAGGTCTTGCGGGGCTTTTCCGCCGTCACGGCTATGCCGGCTGGCTCGGCGGAACGGCGCTTGTCATTATGATGCGCTATGCCTCTCACTATCTCTCCGGTGTGTTCCTTTGGAAATCGGTCGGCGAGATTCTCGGCCGCAACATTGACAACACATACCTTTACAGCCTGCTCTACAACGGCACTTTTATGGTCCCCGAGCTCATCTTCACGATGATCGCGGCGGCGGTGTTCTTTGCGATACCGCAGACCAAAAAGCTGCTGCTCGAGATGGGACTCGACAAAAAAGTCGCCAAAGTCGCCTGATCCCCGCAGCGAACGAAGCACAAAGCACCCCCGACTCAAAGAGTCGGGGGTGCTTTGTGCCACTCTGCCTGTAAGCCGGGTTCTGTCGTGGACGACCATCTGTCTTTGCGGCGCGTCGCCGCGCCGCTCCGCGGCTTTTCGCCGCGTGCCACCCGGGGATATGTGTCGGGCAAACGATCCCCATGCGGTGTTGCTTCGGATAGGGTTTACAGCGGATCCATGTTACCATGGAAACGGGTGAGCTCTTACCTCGCCTTTCCACCCTTACCCGCCGTCGGCGGGCGGTCTGTTTCTGTTGCACTTTCCCGGCAGTCGCCTGCGGCTGACGTTATCAGCTATCCTGCCCTGCGAAGCCCGGACTTTCCTCACGGTATGACCTTTCGGCATGATACCGCGCGGCCGTCCGGCAGAGTTGCGGGTATATTATAACACTCCCCGGTGCTTTTGTCAAGCATCGGGGAGCGTCATTGCGGTCAGCGTACTATGCCCTTTGTGCAGAGCCAGACAGACCATTCACGGTAATACTTGCCGTAAACGTGCACTCCGTCGCCGCTGATACCTGCGGTGAGAGCGTGACTTGCGTCGTCAAAGTATTCGTTTACGTCGATGTAGAAGCTGTTTTTGCCGTCGGCAAGCTTGGCTATCGCCGCGTTTACCTCATTTATTTTCGGATTGGTGACATATTTGCCCGCGCCGCTGTCCGAATATTCCTTGGTGACGTGAAGATTGGCGCAGAAGAATATCACCGTGTCGGGCTGATATTGGCGTATCGTGTCGGCAAGCACTTGCAGCCCCTTTGCTATGCTGCTTGAGGGATATCCGAGTTCGTTTATGCCGACCATGACATATATTTTACCGAATTTCTTCTCGGTGAGCAGCTCGGCGAGCGTATACTTGCCGTAGGTCGTTTTTTTGCCCGAGGCATCGACGCCCGATGTGCAATCGAACTCGTCGCGCACCGCGCGCGGCGCGCTCATTCCCTCCTGGCAGAAGAATGTCGCGTTTTTAAGGTTGCCGACGCTGTAGTCACGCAGACCCACCGTCCGCGAATCGCCGATGAACAGCGCATCGTCAAAGTAGGAGAGATCTACCTGCGTAAAGTCATTTTTCGGTGCCTCCGGAGCGGTCGTTACGGGTGCCGGCTGCGTCGTGGTTTCCGTTTCGCCCGAGCCCGGCGTTGTGCCGTCGGGGGTGGTCGTGACGTCGGGAGAGGGCGTCGTCACATCGGGGACTTTCGTTCCCGAGGGTTCTGTCGTTATGAATTCTATCCCGGTCGTGTCGGGCGCGTCGGTCCCGGGAGTCGTTACGGGAGCATCGGAGCGATCCCAGAAGCCGTGCGCCTTGCCGAAGGATATCACCGCAAACGGCAGGCATACGACGAGCCCCGCGACAAAGAGTATAAGTGCAATGAATGGAGTTGTTTTTTTCATCATTATCTTACCTTGGTCAGAAATTTCCGTACATGAACGGGTCCCCGCTGTTCTGACATATGAGGAGGACGGATACTATCAGCAGCACAAGCAGAGCTATGTCGCCCGCAAGTGTGCCGCGAAGCTTGTTTATGAGTTTTTTCGGCAGGCTCGTGCAGCATATCACGCCGAGGATGATCCATATGCCGTATTGCAGACCGTATTTAATCCAGTCGCCGCTCATGGCAAATATCTCGCCGTGCGGCAGGAAGGGGAACAGTCTTGCGAAGAATTCACCGAGACGCCCGAGATCGATTATTGCGAACACCGACCACGTGAGCGGTATCGCAAACGCCATGTATATGTGTCCGGCGACGGGGTGGCGTTCAAGCTGCTCGCCCCACAAAAACTTCTCGCCCGCGATGAGGATGAACAGGATGAGCCCCCAGAGGATGAAGTTGAAGGTCGCGCCGTGCCACATTCCCGTAAAGAGCCAGACGGCAAGAAGGTTAAGGAGAGTGCGTCCGTCGCCGAAGCGGTTTCCGCCGAGGGGTATGTAGATGTATTTTTTGAACCATTCGCCGAGTGTGATGTGCCAGCGGCGCCAGAAATCCGCCATTCCCGTCGCAAGGTACGGGTCGCGGAAGTTTTCGGGTATATCAAAGCCGAGCATTCTGCCCGTGCCTATCGCCATGAGCGAATAGCCGTAAAGGTCAAAGTATATGTATAGCGAATAGCCGATGATGGCGATCCATGCGAGAGGGGAGGATATGTTGCTGTAGCCCAGTGCGCCAACGCGCGACCAGAGCGCCGAGAGATTGTTGGCGATGAGGGCTTTGCAGCCGAGCCCGATTATGAATACGCGCGCGCCCGAGACGAAGCCCGCGAGGGAGTATTCGCGGCGACAAAGCTGACGGCGCATATCCTTGTAGGTCGTTATCGGACCTGCGACAAGGCAGGGGAACATGCACATGAACACCGCAAACTCAAGCGGCGAGCGCTCGGCGGGGCAGCGGCATTTGCGCACATCGACGAGATACGACACGGCGCGGAAGGCGAAAAAGCTCAGCCCCACGGGGAGGAGAAGACCAGATGAGCCGCCGGCATATTTCAGAAAGAACAGGCTGCCGATATTTGCGATGACGCCGAGAGCTACCCAATGCCGCCCGTAGCGCGGGAAGCAGTCGATGAGCATTCCGAGCGCGTAGTTTATGACGGTCGATGCGACGAGCATCAACAGAAAATACGGATGTTTGTATGTACCGGCGGCGTAAAAGATCACGCTTCCTATGCATATCGCGGCGTTGCGCCAACGCTCGGGAAGCTTATAATATACGCCGAAAAACAGGGGAACGAAAAGAAATATAAATTCAAGACTGCTGAAATTCACGGTCTGCTCCTTTTAATGATGTGCGCGCCGTCGTATCATGCCGACGGCATTTATATCGGAAAGCGGCAAAAAAACAGCAAAAACAGGCTGAATTTTGCGCCGCGGGTTATTGACAAAAGAAAAAAAACGTGTTATAATAACAAAGTCGTCGGAAACGACGTTAATGCGGGTATGGCGGAATTGGCAGACGCGCTAGATTCAGGTTCTAGTGAGGGTTCCCTCATGAAGGTTCAAGTCCTTTTACCCGCACCAAACAAAACAGTGGGCATCGTCCGTGGGCGGTGCCCACTGTTTTGTTTTATGTGAGGATTGTAACCTTGGATCTTCCGGAATCCGCTTTGCGGATTCGCGGATCGCGCCAAGGTGAACGTAGCTTGCGCAGCCGCGTACGCGCGATCCGAGGTTCTGCATCCTTTTTTACGGGTATCGGAACATTTACGGAGCGCGCGGAAGCGAGAAGTGAAGAGTGAATAGTGAAAAGTGAATAGGTAAGGAAGCTTTTTGCCGCGGCAAAAAGCTTTTATTTACATGATCCCGTGAGGGATGATCTCATTAACGGTTCCCACAGCGATATATGCGGCGGGGTGGGGGCTTACGATGCGGCGAAGTCTCCGTTCGCTTTGGCTGCCTTCGGTATGTCTCCGACGCCGTCGAGTATCAGCCTCGGACGGTACGGGAAGCGGCGGCAGTCCTCGCGCGATGTGACGCCCGAGAGCACGAGCACGGTGTCAAGACCGGATTCTATACCCGCGATGATATCCGTATCCATACGGTCGCCGATTATCGCAGCCTCCTCGGAATGTACTCCGAGCAGCTTGAGCCCGGTGCGCATCATGAGCGGGTTCGGTTTGCCGACGTAGTATGCCTGCTTGCCGGTCGTAAGCTCGATGGGAGCCAAAAGCGCGCGGCAGGCGGGAGCGATACCGTCCTCGGTGGGACCCGTCAGGTCGTAGTTCGTGCCGATGAGCTTTGCGCCGTTGTTGACGAGACGTATCGCCTTGGTTATCATCTCAAGGCTGTAGCCTCTGTCCTCGCCGACGACCACATAGTCGGGGTTCACGTCGTTGTAGGTGATGCCCACGTCATAGAGTGCGTTCTGAATGCCGTGCTCGCCCATTACGAATGCCGAGCATCCGGGCGCCTGACTGTTCAGAAACTGCGCTGTCGCAAGCGCACTGGTGTAGAAGTGCGATTCGTCAACGTCAAGTCCGAGTCTGCCCAGCTTCTGCTGAAGCTCACGCGGCGTATACTGCCCCGAGTTGGTCAAAAAAAGAAATTTCTTGTCGTTTTCCTTCAGCCAACCGAGAAATTCCTTCACGCCGGGCAAAAGACGGTTGCCGTGATAGATAACGCCGTCCATGTCGCAGATAAAGCCCTTTTTCTCAAAAAGCCTGTCCAATATTACCTCCTTTTTCATTTGCACATAGTGCTTTTTTGATCGCGGAGCGCGCTTTGTCAGCCCGCGTCCCGCTACTGATAATTATACCTGTACCGCGCCGCAATGTCAAGTCAAATCTTCCGAATTCGGGATGAAAAATGTTCCGTTTTGTCGCGTCGTGTCGTGCAGCTTGACAACGGCAAAAACGTAGGTTATAATTGACTTACGATCATAATTACACCGTGCGCCGACAATATTCCGCGATCGAAAATAAATAAGCATAAATAAGCGCGGTGCGAAATATCCGAACGAAAAAACGTACATTCATAGTGAAGGGTACCCCGAAAAACGACAAAAATGCGGAAGGAGAGCCGACAGTTGGACGACAAAAGGATAATTGAGCTGCTCTTTCTGCGCGACGAGGCTGCGCTCGGCGAAATAGAGCGGCGGTACGGCAGGCTGCTCGGCTCTGTATCGCTCGGCATTACCGGCAACGGACAGGATGCCGAGGAGTGCGTAAACGACACATATCTTGCCGCGTGGAATTCGATACCTCCGCAAAAGCCCGAAAATCTTGCCGCGTATCTCTGCCGCATTGCGCATAACCTTGCGTGCCATGTGCTCGATCGCCGCGCGGCGGCAAAGCGCAGCGCCGATGTGCTGCCGCTGACGGAGGAGATCGATATGCTCCTGCCGTCTTCCGACGACACGGCGTCGCATTTTGAATCGCGTGAGCTTTCACGTGCCATCGACCGTTTTCTGCGCGGTCAGCCGCGAGAGGCACGCGTGTTTTTTGTCCGCCGTTACTTTTACGCGGACGGCATCCCGGCAATATCCGCGCTCACGGGTGCGAGCGAGGCAAAGATCGCCTCATCGCTCTTCCGCACGCGGAAAAGGCTGAGGGCGTTTCTCGAAAGAGAGGGATTTTATCTTTGATGAGTGATGTAAAAATGAAAAGGATCGCGGAATTTCTCCGCGGTGTCGGCGGTATCGGCGACGATCTCATAGCCGAGGCGTCGGAGGAAGAGCTCAAGGGGCATACGATTCGGCGGCGCGTGAGCTTTCGCGGCGTGTGCGGCGGTATCGCCGCCTGCCTTGTGCTTGCGGCGGCGGTGTTCGTTTTTCCGCTGCTCATGGACGGCAATAATGGCGGCAATGCCGACGGAGCACCTACCGAAGAGCTGCCCATTGACGGGGAGCGCGATACCGGCGCGACAGCGGGCTCCTCGGATACCGCGACGGATGGGTTTTACGCGGAGCACATATACTGCGTCGGAGTGAGGATCGTCACGGACGGTGCGTCGCTCGCCTACCGCGGATATAATAAATACGGGAGCGCGAGTTTTATCCTCACACTCGGTGAAAACACATCTGTGCCGGAGTTCGGCGTCGGCGTCAGCGCGGCGGATGCAAAAAAACACATAGCCGGTATCGAGGGCGGCATGCGACTGACGGTGAACGGTGAGTCGCTGTCGCTGCTGCCGACCGAGGCGGGGACCTATGAGATAACGATAAACTATGAGCACCTCCGGAAGTGGCTGCGCGCTCTCGGCGAGGAGGTGCCCGAACGCATGGATGTGTATTGCTTTTGGGACGGCAGGACATATCGGTTCCTTACACAGCGTTGGCTTGTCGGAAACCTTGCACAGACGCCCGAGAGCTATTATACCGACGAGTTCACCGACGTGAGCCCGGACGGTGAGAACGGGCTTTACTGAATCTCATAATTATATTATCGGGGAGGAAAAACACCGTGAAAAAATTGATGAATGTATGCGCGCTAGTTTCCGCGCTTCTTGCGGTCTCGCTCTGTCTTACACTGACGTCCTGCGTGGGCATTTCGGCTGCCGAGCTGTCGGCGGGGTATACGAGGACGGCAACGGACACGGGCGCCGAGAGCGACGTTTTTTACACCGCAATGACCGACTTTGCCTTTGCTCTGCTCGGCAAAACGCTTGATCCCGACGGCAAAAGCACTCTCATTTCGCCGTATTCCGTCGCCATGTGTCTCGGAATGCTCACAAACGGCGCGGAGGGTGAGACGAAAAAACAGCTTGAAGAGCTGCTCGGCATGGATGCCGATGAGCTCAACCGTGCGCTTTATGCGTCCGCCGCGCGTCTTTGCGGCAAGGATCGGCAGCTTAAAAACGCCGATTCCGTGTGGTTCCGCAAGGGCGCTATCGACGTGAAAAAGGACTTTTTGCAGACGAACGCCGACTGGTACGGAGCCGGGGTGTATTCCGCTCCGTTCGACGGCAGCACCGTCCGCGATATAAACAACTGGTGCGCGAAGCACACCGACGGGATGATAGATAAGATCATCGACCGCATAGATGACAATACATTGATGTATCTTATAAACGCCGTCTGTTTTGATGCGAAGTGGGAGGAAAAGTACGAAAACAGCGACATAAGGGATTCGCACTTCACGAACCGCGACGGCTCGGGAGCAAGCGTGAAAATGCTGCGCTCCAAGGGCGAGACATACATTTCGTCCGACAACGCCGAGGGCTTTATAAAGAATTACGAGGGCGGAAGCTTCGGCTTTGTCGGGCTTCTCCCGCGCGATGCGGCGACGGATATTTACGACTTTGCACGCTCGATCGACGGCGCGGCGTGGCGTGCGCTCTGGCAGGGGCGCGGCGGTTCTGCGAACGCCGGGATACCGGAATTCGGATTTGAATACGAAATAATTCTGAATGACGCGCTCGGCGAGCTTGGCGTTACCGATGTGTTCGACTCCGAAAAAGCCGATCTCGGCGGTATTTCGGATATGCCGACATACTGCAGCAGGATAGGTCACAAGACGTTTATCGAGCTTGACCGCAACGGAACACGTGCCGCGGCGATAACATGGGGCGCTGTCGACGGGGAGTCGGCGGAGATCGCTCATAACATTATTCTCGACCGCCCGTTCGTGTGCATGATAGTGGATAACGAAAGCGGTATCCCCGTGTTCGTCGGAGTCGTGACGGACCTGTCCGCGTAAACAACTCTATAGGGAAGGCGCCTCGGCAAGGTCCCGAGCTTCATCTCTCTACACGTCCATAGCCGTATGGGGGCTTAGCTCCTCCAGACGTTGAAGTCTGCTTAAACTTCATTGTCGGGATGGGGACCCCTCCCATACGTTATCAAATTTTATTTACAGGGCAGAGGAGGGCATATCGGTGCTTCTTTTAATAAAAATATACACAAATAGGTCTTGAAAGATAAGACGTTTTATGTCATAATAATAGTACAGAACGATATAAGGAGACCGGAATATGCTTAAAACAAATGACCTTCAGTATCACATAAACTGCCGCCCCGGAGATGTCGGCGGCTATTGCATCCTTCCCGGCGATCCGGGCAGGTGCGAAAAGATCGCGCAGTATTTTGACGATCCGCATCATGTTTCATACAACCGCGAGTTCAATATATACACCGGAACGCTCTCGGGCGAGCCCGTTTCGGTCTGCTCGACGGGTATCGGCGGACCTTCCACTGCCATTGCGGTCGAGGAGCTTGCCGCCTGCGGCGTTCACACATTCATCCGCATAGGCACCTGCGGCGGAATATCCACCATGGTCCGCTCGGGCGACTGCGTTATAGCTACGGGAGCAGTGCGCGCCGAGGGAACATCGCGCGAATATGCGCCTATCGAATTTCCCGCCGTGCCCGACACCGATGTGCTGTTTGCATTGATAAACTCCGCCAAAAAGCTCGGGTATGTCTATCACACGGGCGTTGTTCAGTGCAAGGATTCGTTTTACGGTCAGCACTGCCCGCAGCGCATGCCGGTCGCAAACGAGCTCATGGAAAAGTGGGAGGCATGGAAGCGCCTCGGCGTGCTTGCCAGCGAAATGGAGTCTGCGGCGCTCTTTACCGTCGGCGCGGCGCTCGGCGTGCGTTGCGGCTCGGTGTTCCATGTCGTGTGGAACCAGGAGAGAGCCAATCTCGGGCTCGATACCGACGCGGCGGAGTCGCATGACACCGACAAGGCGATAAGGGTCGCCGTCGGCGCGATATCCGATATGATAGCGAACAAATAAAGGTTCATAAAAGTTCAAAAAAGGGGCTGCGCACGTGAGTGCGGCAGTCCCTTTAGTGTTAGGGCTCAACGGCTCCCGGCTCTCATCCGCTTTATCCCGTCCTTTACCGTGCCGACAAGCCCGCGCGCCCCCGTGAATGTCAGCATGGCTCCGAAAAGCATGCGCAGTATGCGCGGCTTTGTCACCGATGCGACCGCTGCGCCCGCAGCCGCACCGATCGCTCCGCCTATGCCGAGCAGAAGAACACAGCCCCACGCGATATTGCGGCGGCGGATGTTCACGGCGGTCGAGGCTCCGGCGGCGAAGAGGAAAAAGAAAAGATTGAGCGCCTGTGCGGGAGCCTGCTGCATCCCCGCCGCAAGCGTCAGATAAACGACGAGCAGACCGCCGCTGCCTACGCCCATGCCGGAAAGCACCGCCACGGCGGTGCCTGCGAGGATATCAAGAAGTATGCCGCTCATCCGAACGCCTTCACAAGCATCATGATGCCCGAATACGCAGCCACAGCCGAGAATATAAGGCGCAAAAGCTGCGCGTGCAGACGGTCAAGCAGCATGGCTCCCGCCGTGCCGCCTACAAGCGCGGGCAGTATAAAGCGCGCGGCGCCCTCGCCGTCCCATACGCCGAGTCGTGCATAGGATATCGCCGATATTGCCGACACCGGCAGCATGACCGCAAGCGCCGAGGCGTATACGTCCCGCGGAGATGTTTTGCTGCCGTAGGGAAGGATATGTGCCGCAGAGCGGATTATTATCACACCGCCGCCGGCGCCGAGCAGACCGTTTACAAAGCCTGCCGCGATCCCCGCGAGCGCGAGCAGAAACGGGCTTTTGCCCGATGCCGCCGATATGAGAAAGCGCGACGGCAGCGGGCGGCGGTGCGCGGTCTTTTCTTTTGAGTGTCTTATCAATCGTTCCTCCTTTGGGGCGCGATGTCTGACCTTATATTGTTTTTTCTGTTGCAAAAAGCCCCGATTAGTGGTATACTATATAATACAGTAATAGTATTTCGGATCGGTCGGCAAAAAATACGCCGATCCGCCTGACCGATACAGACCGGAAGGATAAAGATAAAATGCCTAACGAAAAAAACACGAAAAAAAGCAGGAATACGTCCGTTGAGCGCAGCGGAAAGAGTGCGCCGCGCCGAGGAGGCTCCGGGCAGCCCCGCAAAACGGGGAAGGGGGCCGGCTCCGACCCCGATCAGCGCCGCATCGACCCGGTGCCCGAGTCGTCGCTTTTCATAAATCAGCTGATGCCGTTCCTTTTGATAGTGGCGGCATTGCTTCTGACCGCGTTTTTTCTGCTCTCGAACATCGACGGGGCTGTCGGCAGCGTCGGCGTCATAATACGCGATTTCTTCTGCGGGCTTTTCGGCTGGCCCGCGTTCATAATACCGCTCATACTTGCAAATCTTGCGGTATTCTGGCGCAAATACGTCGATCTCGGTATAGTGGCGCCGAAACTCTGGCTTTCGGGCGGATGTCTTACGGCGCTCTCGTCGCTCGTGCACGTTTTTTCGATCTCAAAAATGAACCCCACCCACTACACGTGGAGCGATTATCTTTCTTCGATATTCGGCACCGGCGAGCCGCTCTCAAACTGGACATATGGCATACGTCTGACGGGCGGCGGATTTTTCGGCGGTCTTTTCGGCGGGCTTGTGCGCTCGGCATTCGGCTTTGTCGGCGCGCTGATAATACTTTTTGCCGCGCTCGTCATTCTGGTGCTCTTCCTTTTCGGAGTCACACCGGGATATCTCATAGACATGATAGGCTACCGCATCCGCAGTCACCGTGAGGCGACCGCCGACGTGCGTGAGGAGAGGCGCGCCGAGAGGGCGGAGATACGCGAGGAGCGCCGCGCCGTTCAGGCGGACCGCCGCCGCGCTGCCGCGATAGAGGCGCAGATGCTGCGCGAGGACCGCGAGGCTGCGCTCGAGGCACGCCGCGCCGAGCGCGCACGTGCCGCAGCGGAGGTAAAAAAGCACCGTATTCCGGATTTTGAAGAGCTGATCCCCGGTCAGACCGAATATGCCAAGCCCGAGGAGGAGGAAGCGCCCGCGCCCGATCCAGTGCTCATCACCCCGATGCCGGACGATCCCGCTCCCGCCGGACGTTCCGAAACCGTTGTGACGCCGCCACCGGCGACGCCCGTACATCAGGCTCCCGCACCCGCTGCCGAGGCAGCGCCCGCGCCGCAGACCGACGCGGCTCCCGTTACAAAGCTGCCGCCGGTGCGTGAGAACGCTCCCGACGACGACCCATACGGGCTGAACGAGATATTTGGAAGGTGTGAGGCTGAGGCGGCAGCCGCAGCGGCGGCAAACGCCGCAAAAACTGCGCCCGCTCCCGCGCCGGAGCGCGAGGAGGAGGACGCAAAGACCTCCGGCGAGCTTGAGATAAGGCTTACTCCGATAAAGGACACCGAAAGCAGCGACGCCGACGTTACCGCCGCAGCGACAGCCGCACCGCAAAAGCCCGAAAGACAGGCTGCCGACTACACCTTCCCGCCCGTTGAGCTGCTTCATCCGAATTCGGCTCCGTCCGACGGAGACGTTGAAACAGAGCTGCGCACCAACGCGCAGAAGCTGATGGAGACGCTTTCGTCTTTCAATGTAAAGATCAAAAAGATAGAATATTCGCGCGGACCTACGATAACCCGCTACGAGCTTTATCCCGAGGCGGGCACGCGCATAAGAACGATCTCAAATCTTGTTGACGACATCGCGCTGTCGCTTGCGACGACGGGCGTGCGTATCGAGGCGCCGATACCCAACAAAAGTGCCGTCGGCGTTGAGGTGCCGAACCGCGTGAGAGCCACGGTGTTTATCCGCGAGCTGCTCGAATCAGATATTTTCCGCAACTCCAAGAGCAAGCTGACGGCGTGCCTCGGCAAAGACGTTGCCGGCAACATGATAATCTTCGATATAGCCAAAATGCCGCACCTGCTCATTGCGGGTACTACGGGATCCGGTAAATCGGTGTGCATCAACTGCATCATAATCAGCCTGCTTTACAAGGCGCGCCCCGACGAGGTGCAGCTCATCATGATCGACCCCAAAAAGATCGAAATGAGCATGTATTCCGACCTGCCGCACCTCAAGGTGCCCGTCGTGACCGATACCAAGCGCGCCACCGGCACGCTCAATGCGGCGGTCAACGAGATGGAGCACCGCTTTGAGCTGTTCGAGGACGTCGGCGTCCGCGACATCGACGGCTACAACAGAATCACGGCAGGAGACCCCGAGCATCCGCCGCTGCCAAAGATCGTGATAATCATCGACGAGCTTGCCGACCTCATGATGACCGCACCGGATCAGATCGAGACCTCGATATGCCGTCTTGCGCAGAAGGCGCGTGCCGCGGGCATCCACCTTATCATAGGCACGCAGCGCCCGTCGGTCGATGTAATCACGGGTCTTATCAAGGCAAACGTGCCGTCGCGTATTGCGTTTACGGTCGCGTCGCAGGTAGACAGCCGTACGATAATCGACATCGCAGGCGCCGAAAAGCTGATAGGCAAGGGCGATATGCTTTATGCGCCGATAGGCTCGCTCAAGCCGCGCCGTGCGCAGGGTGCTTTGGTCGTTGACGACGAGGTCGAGGCGGTCACGGCATTCATCAAGGAAAATTACGGCTGCGCCGACTACGACGGCGACTTCATTTCCGATATCGACCGCGAGTCGGAGCGCGTAGCGGCGGGCAAAAAAGGAGCCGCCTCATTCGGCGGCGGGGATATGTCCGGCGCGTCCTCCTCGGCGGGCGGAGACCCGCAGTTCCGGCAGGCGCTCAAGATCGCCGTGGACAACGGAACGATTGCGACCTCGTATCTGCAGAGAACGCTCTCCATCGGCTACGGCAGGGCTGCCCGCCTTATCGACCAGATGGCGAAGATGGGCTTCGTATCGGGCATGAACGGAACAAAGCCGCGCACCGTGCTCCTTACGCTCCCGCAGTATATGGAGCTTGAATCGCGCGGCGACCCGCGCCTTGACGGCGTGATGCCGAGCGACGACGAGGCTCAGTGAGCAACAGTCAAACATTATGCGGGAGAGTCCGTGTGGGATGGTGAGCCGGGCAATGCCCGGCAGCATCCGAAAGCATCGTATATCCGAAAAGGTGTGTTAAAAACTCAAAATGAGCTTTTAACACACCTTTTTACTATTCGTTCTCGCCGAACATTTTTGCGACCTCCTCACGGAGGAGCGGGTGCTCCGCAAGACCGGGATCGGCTGCAAGGATGCCGTGAGCCGCCTCGGTCGCCGACATGAGCAGCCCCGCGTCGCCGCAAAGATCGGCAAAGCGGAAGCGCACTCCGCCGCTCTGGCGTATCCCGCCGCTGCTTTTTCCGAAGAAATCGCCGGGACCGCGCAGCTCAAGGTCCTCCTCGGCTATCTCAAAGCCGTTGTTGGTCCTTGTGAGCACCGAAAGACGGCGCCGTGCGTTCTCAGAGCGGCAGGCCGAGATGAGGATGCAATATGATTTCCGGCTGCCGCGCCCAACGCGCCCGCGCAGTTGATGAAGCTGCGAAAGCCCGAATCTCTCGGCGTTCTCGACTATCATGAGCGACGCGTTCGGCACGTTCACTCCGACCTCGATCACGGTCGTCGATACCAGAACATCCGCCTCGCCCGCTGCAAAGGCACGCATCACCGCGTCCTTTTCGGCAGGCTTCATCCTGCCGTGAACAAGGGCGACGCGCACGTCGGGCAGTGCGGCGGTGAGCTTTTCGGCGCATTCGGTCGCGGCGGTGAGCGGAGGGCGTTCCTCAAAGCCCGAGTCGGTGATGTCCTCGATGCCGACCTCGCCGCCCTCCGGTCCCGGATCTTCCTCTATCGCCGGGCAGACGACATACACCTGACCGCCGGCACGGACGGTTTTTTCGATGAATGCGTTTACCCGCGCGCGGTAGCTCTCGTCCACCGCGAATGTGTCCACCTTCTGCCGCCCGGGCGGCATTTCGTCGATCTTCGATATATCAAGATCGCCGTATATCGTCAGCGCCAGCGAGCGCGGTATCGGCGTTGCGCTCATGGCTAGGGTGTGCACGTGTTCCGCCCCCGCCGTCAGCGCCGCACGCTGAGCCACGCCGAAGCGGTGCTGCTCGTCGGTCACCGCAAGCACAAGATCGGAGAATCCCACGCCGTCGGATATCAGCGCGTGCGTGCCGATGACCACGTCGAGCCGCAGCTCGGGCGACACGCATGAGAGCGCCGCTTTTATCTTTCGTTTTTCCGCTGCGGGAGTCGCGCCGACAAGCAGCGCACAGCTCACCCCGAGCTTTTCGAAAAGCGGCGCCAGCTCCGTGTAATGCTGTCGTGCGAGTATTTCCGTCGGCGCCATAAGCGCTGCCTGACCGCCGCTCATCACCGCGATATATATCGCGGCTGCCGCGACCACCGTTTTGCCGCAGCCGACGTCGCCGACGACCATGCGGTTCATCGCGATGTCGCGCTTCATGTCGGCTGCTATCTCGGATATCGCACGCTTCTGCGCGCCGGTGAGGCTGTAAGGCAGCAGCGCGAGCAGCGGAGATATGTTCTGCTTTGTGCAGGGGACGGCTCCGGGTGTGCGTTCGCGTTTTTTGCGCCCGGCAAGCCCCAGGGCAAAGAAGAAAAGCTCGTCAAACACCAACCGCCGCTTTGCCGCCGCGAGAGCGGCATAGCTTTCGGGCAGGTGGATGTTGCGCAGCGCATATCCGAGCGTCGGCAGGCTGTTGGCACAGCGTATGTCCTCGGGCAGCGGATCGGCAATATCCCTGCCGCACAGCCGCATCGCCTCGGCAACGTTTTGCGCGAGCTGCTTCTGCGACAGCCCCTCCGACAGCGGATATACCGCCGTGAAATCGGGCAGCCTGCCTTCCTCCCAAGGCTCAAAGGCAGGAGAGGTCATGGTATATCTGCTGCCGCGTCCGTTTATATTCACCGTGCCGTAAAAGCGCCAGACCGAGCCGACGGTGAACTTGCTCTTAAGGTATTCCTGATTGAAAAAAGTGATCTCCGCTGCGTCTGTCTCGTCGCAGGCGCGGAATTTGAGCAGCGTCATCCTGCGCGGCAGCCTTGCGGCGCGCGGCTCCGTTGCAACGGTCAGCACCACGGCGGTCTTGCCGCCGTCGCGCCGCGCCTCGCGCAGAGGTCGCACGTCACCGCGGTTCTCATATGCCCGCGGGATATGATATATAAGGTCGCCGAGAGTTTCTACGCCCGCCTTGGCATACGCGGCGGCACGTGCCGGTCCCACGCCCGACAGCACCGTTACGGGAGAATTCATGTTCGTGATTCCCATTCGCGCCGCTCCTTTCTCATTCTTATCTAATTATATACTTCACGCGGCGTTCTGTCAATGAAAACATTTCTCTTGACAAAACCGCCGAACGGTCCTATAATGACTGTGAAGTAATACCGTACGGTACAGGAAAGGAAATGCGAAATGTCAAAAGGACTTATAATACTTGATCCCGGACACGGAAAGACGGGCAATCCCCACACCACAAAGGCGGGCTATTACGAGGGAACGCAGAATTTCGTTCTTTCACAGTATCTGCGCGACGAGCTTGTCGCACGCGGTTTTGACGTAAAGGTCACGCGCGAAACGGTGGATGATAACCCCGAGCTTGCCGAGCGCGGGTCGATGGCGGGCAGACTCGGGGCAAAGATGTTCCTTTCACTCCACTCGAATGCACCCGGAGCATCGCGCTCGCCCGAGGAATATGCGCGCGTCAGAGGCGCCGAGACATATTATTCGGTGACCGACGAGGATGGCAACGCTCCCATCGCGCGTGCGCTCAACGACGCCGTCGTGCGCACTATGGGCACGCTTGACCGCGGGATAAAGACGCGCCGCCACCCCGACGATGAGAACACGGATTATTATGCCGTTATCCGCAACGCCGCGCAGTCGGGCTGCCGCCGTGCGTTTCTTATCGAGCACGGCTTCCACACGAACCCCGAGGATTCCGCCTTCCTGCAAAGCGATGAGTGCCTTGCCCGACTTGCCAAAGCCGAGGCGGAGGTCATTGACAAATATTTCGCCTGAGATATCGGATATTTTTTGCCTGAGATGTCGATCGGACAGCTAATTTTGGCTGTCCGATCGATTTTTGTACAACGGCATAAATAAATATCTAAATATTTCATTTTTATGTTGACGCAAGTAGTTTATTATACTATAATGACATTGGAAAAGAAATCATGCGGTGCCTTATGCCGCCATATACGGAGACAGATCAAGAGATGACCGAAGCACCCGGCTGCCGCGGCAGCCGGCACAACATAATACATAAAGGAGGATCAGACCATGTGCAGTTCAAAAAGCAGCACAACACGCACCGTCAACACAGAAACCGAGCGTTTGATCTTCCTTTTTTTGTCCGGGCTTGCGCGCCCGACCTTTGTGCCGTATTTACACTTTACTTTAACGGAGGTTTGAAGCGATGAAAAGAACGGCATGCGCGATCATAATGATATTCGTAAGTTTATTGATATTATCATCCTGCTCGGAAAAAAGCGGGAGCGTATACCTTATCGACGTTTCCGACGGGCTGAGCGACGGAGCGGTGAACATCAAGGTCGATGAAAAGATAGCAGCCCGATTTTCGACCGATGAATTTACCGACGGTTCCGCGCCCGCGTCAGCCCGGATCACCGCGGGAGGCGTGACGTATACGGGAACATACGGATATTCCGATCGCGGTCTGATGTCGGCGTTGACAAGAGATCACTACAAAGACGACGACGGAAACACATTTGCTATCGTACGCGACAGCGGCAAGCTGGGCGACTTCTACCGCTTTTTGGCTTATGACGAAACATTGCCTGTCGCCTGTTCCATTGAGCAGGGAAAGGATATAGCACTCAGCTTTCTCGGTGAGATCGTTGATGCCGACAATTATACGTTGCTCTCAACGTGGACTGAAGATGATTTTGAACACAGCAATGTACTTGGATATTCGTATGAGTTTGTCCGCCTCATAGATGATATCCCGACCAACGATGTGGCATATATCCATGTTGACAGCCGTCATGCGGCAGTTTACAGGTACATTTCTTATTCGGTAGGTGAGTTTGCCGGAGTCACTTTGCCCGAGGACTTCAGCCTTGAGCGCTCCATGGATGCGGTCGAGACAAAAGCAGGTGAGATGTGGTCTGCCGCCGCGGCATCCGACGGCGCAGCGTCATCCGCGCCCGACTTTGAAGTGCTGAGGGACACCTGCTGTCTTGTCAGAACAGAAAAAGGCAAGCTCGCGCTTGCGGCAGACGTAAACGTTGCCCGCAAGGATGCGAACCTGAAAGACCGTGTGACAATGCTAATGATAATAGACTGAAGCATATACGCCGTCCGGCGCCGCACATAAGTGCGGCGCCGGACGGCGTATATGGCATATTATTTTATCGTTTCGAACTTCACAAGGCTCGTGTTCCCCGATTTTCCGTTGACCTGACCGCCGGTGATGACGATAACGTCGCCAGGTTCGACAAGCCCCGACTTTTTGGCGATAGAGACCGCATGATAGAAGAGGACGTCAGCCGACTGGAATTCCTCGCTCATCGCGGGAATGACCGCCCACGAGAGCGCCAGCTTGCGCCATACCTTTTCGTCTGTCGTCATGCCGATTATCGGCTTGGGGCAGCGGAAGCGCGATACCATGCGCGCGGTGCGGCCGCTGCGCGAGCATACGACGATCAGCTTTGCGTCGATGTCGATGGCAAGCGAGCAGGCGGCGTGCGAGATCGCGTCGATCTGATTCTTTATCTTGAATTTAGCGGTGTGGAAAAGCTCGGTGTAGTCGATGGAGCGCTCTGTCTGTTCGGCTATTTTTGCCATTGCCGCGACAGCCTCGACCGGATATTTGCCCATTGCCGTTTCGCCCGAGAGCATGACGGCGCTCGTGCCGTCATAGACGGCGTTGGCAACGTCGGATATCTCCGCACGCGTCGGGCGCGGGTTGTGGATCATGGATTCAAGCATTTCGGTCGCCGTTATGACGCGCTTGCCGCGAAAACGGCAGGTCGTTATCATCATTTTCTGAATGGCGGGGAGCTGCTCGAAGGGTATTTCTACGCCCATGTCGCCGCGCGCGACCATAATGCCGTCGCCCGCGTCGATGATCTCGACGATGTTATCGACGCCGGAGCGGTTTTCTATTTTTGCGATTATGTCTATCTCGTCTCCGCCGTTCTCGTGCAGGAAGCGGCGCACGTCCTCGACGTTCTCTTTATTCGAAACAAATGAGAGCGCAACAAAGTCCACATCGTTTTCGATGCCGAAAAGCAGGTCGGATTTGTCCTGTTCGCTGAGGAATACCTGATTCAGCACCTTGCTGGGAAAGCTCATGCTCTTGCGGTCGGTAAGCTCGCCGCCGTTTTCGACGACGGTGTCTATCTCGCTGCCGTGTATCCCGGTCACGCGGAACTCAAGCAGACCGTTTGCCAGCAGTATCCGGGAGCCGACCTCCAGCTCTGCCGGAAGGTTTTTGTATGACACCGAAACTCTGTGCTCGTCGCCGAGAATGTCCTCGGAGGTGAATGTGAAGCTGTCGCCCTCGGCAAGCGTCACCTTGCCGTTGCGAAAGCGTCCGATGCGGTATTCGGGGCCTTTTGTGTCAAGCATTATCGCCACGGGAATGCCCAGCTCGGCGCGCGCCTGTTTGACGGCGTCCATCATTTTTTTGTGATCGGCGTGTTCTCCGTGCGAAAAGTTGAATCGGGCAACGTTCATGCCCGCGAGGATCATTTTCTTGATTATATCCACCGACGAGCAGGCGGGTCCTATCGTGCATACAATTTTTGTTTTTTTCATATCGGCACATCCCTTCGCCATTGTTTTATATGTTTATATGCCTTGCCGCAGTGCCGCGACCGGCTTATGCGACAACTTTCTCCCTTATAAATAATACCACAAAACCGATGCCGTGTCAACTGTCGCGCAAAACTTTCCGTCCGGCGTACGATATCCGACGCGCCGGGGCGGGCTCATATGACCGTCGAACGGAATTGTTGAAAAAATGAAACACGTTGCTCGAAAAAATGCGATATGTTGCTCATCTGACGTTCAATACGCCGAAAAATGAAAAAATCACATTTATATCTTGCAAAATCTCGCGGAATGTTGTATAATATAGCTCTACAATCCGTATTATGCGTCCAAGGAGTAAAATCATGCTTGAAATTTCCCCGAAATCAAATCTGCTTGAGCAGAAATCGTACAAATATTCGCTTCAGGACGTTCCGGAACCGAATCTTTACCGCGAGGTATACAACTACGAGGAGGTCCCGAAGGTCCCGTTCAACCATCGGCGCGTGCCGCTCGGCATGCCCGCCGATATATGGATAACCGACACGACCTTCCGCGACGGGATGCAGTCGCAGGCGCCGTATTCGCCGACGCAGATCACCGACATTTACAAAATGCTGTCGCGGCTCGGCGGCCCGAAGGGAATAATCCGCACGACCGAGTTCTTTGTTTACAGCGAGAACGACCGCAAGGCGCTCAACGCCTGCCGTGAGCTGGGGCTTGAGTTCCCGGAGATAACAACGTGGATACGCGCGACCGACAGCGATTTTAAGCTCGTGCGCGACCTCGGGATAAAGGAAACGGGTATTCTTGTATCCTGCTCCGACTATCACATATTCAAAAAGCTCGGCATGACGCGCGGCCAGGCGCTTGAGCATTACCTTAAAATAATATCCAAGGCGCTTGAGATGGGCATATGCCCGCGCTGCCACTTTGAGGACATCACCCGTGCCGATTTCTACGGCTTTGTCGTGCCCTTTGTCAACGAGATACAGCGGCTCTCGCAGGAATCGGGCATACCGATCAAGATCCGCGCCTGCGACACGATGGGCTACGGCGAGCCTTACAGCGAGGTCGCGCTCCCGCGCAGCGTTCCCGGTATAATCTACGGTCTGCAGCATTATTCCGACGTTCCGAGCGAGGTGCTCGAATGGCACGGGCACAACGACTTTTACAAGGCGGTCGCCAATGCAAGCTGTGCATGGCTCTACGGTGCGTCGGCTGTCAACTGCTCGATGCTCGGCATCGGCGAGCGCACGGGCAACGTGCCGCTTGAGGCGATGGTGTTCGAATACGCCTCGCTGCGCGGTACGCTTGACGGGATGGACCCGACCGTCATAACCGAGATCGCCGATTATTTCACCCGCGAGATAGGGTACGAGATCCCGCCCATGACCCCGTTCGTCGGTGAGAACTTCAATGTCACGCGCGCCGGCATACACGCCGACGGAATGATAAAGGACGAGGAGATATACAATATCTTCGATACCGCAAAGCTCCTCGGCAGACCCGCGGGCGTTACGGTCAGCTCGACCTCCGGGCTTGCGGGCATTGCTTACTGGATAAACGCACACTATCATCTCACGGGAGATGAGGCACTTTCGAAGAAGGATCCGCTCGTTGCGCACATAAAGGAATGGGTGGACGCCCAGTATGCGGCGGGACGGCAGACAGTCATCTCGTCAAAAGAGCTTGAAAGGCTGATAATCAAATACAAGAACAGGGAAGATTGAAATGGGACTTACGATAGCGCAAAAGATAATAAAGTCGCATCTCGTTGAGGGTGACATGACGCCGGGCAGCGAGATAGCGGTCCATATCGACCGCACGCTGACCCAGGATGCCACCGGCACGATGGCGTATATCGAATTTGAATCAATGGGACTTGACCGCGTAAAGACAGAACTGTCTGTCGCATACGTCGATCACAACACGCTCCAGGCCGGCTTTGAGAATGCCGACGATCACGAATACCTCCGCACCGTGGCGGCAAAATACGGCGTTTACTATTCGCGCCCCGGCAACGGCGTTTGCCACCAGGTCAACCTTGAGCGCTTCGGCGTTCCCGGCAAGACTCTTGTGGGCTCCGACAGCCACACGCCCACGGCGGGCGGCATAGGCATGCTCGCCTTCGGCGCGGGCGGGCTTGACGTTGCCGTTGCAATGGGCGGCGGCGCTTATCGCATGACGATGCCGAAAATGGTGCTCGTGCGGCTTTCGGGCAAGCGGCGCCCGTGGGTCGCTGCCAAGGATGTCATCCTTGAGCTTCTGCGCCGCATTTCGGTAAAGGGCGGCGTCGGCAAGATCATCGAGTGGGGCGGAGAGGGCATTTCCGACCTGCGCGTTCCCGAGCGTGCCACGATAACGAATATGGGCGCCGAGCTCGGCGCCACGACCTCGATATTCCCGTCCGACGAAACGACGCGCGAATTTCTTTGCGCCGAGGGCAGAGAGGCGGATTATATCCCGCTCGCATCCGATCCCGACGCGGTGTATGACGAGATAATAGACATAGATCTTTCCGAGCTTGAGCCGCTTGCCGCCTGCCCGCACAGCCCCGACAACGTAAAGCCGGTGCGCGAGCTTGCCGGAATGCCGATACAGCAGGTCTGCGTAGGCTCCTGCACGAACTCGTCTCTTGCCGATATGCTCACCGTTGCGGCGATACTGCGCGGCAGGACCGTTGCGTCGAGCGTTGAAATGTCAGTCTCTCCCGGCTCGAAGCAGGTGCTTGCGATGCTTGCCGACTGCGGTGCGCTGACCGATATCATCGCCTCGGGTGCCCGTCTGCTCGAATGTGCCTGCGGTCCCTGCATAGGCATGGGCTTCTCGCCGTCCTCCGGCGGCATATCGCTGCGCACCTTCAACCGCAATTTTGAGGGAAGAAGCGGCACGCGCGACGCGGGCGTTTACCTTGTCTCGCCAGAGACCGCCGCGGTGTCGGCGATATTCGGCGTTATGACCGACCCGCGCACCTTCGGTGAATATCCGCACACAACGCTGCCCGAGCATTTCCGCATCGACGACAGCGCGGTCGTACCGCCGCTTTCGTCCGATGAGGCAAAGGGGGCGACGGTGCGCCGCGGACCGAATATAAAGGAATACCCCGAAACATACCCGCTTGGCGACACGTTGGCTGCTCCGGTGTCGCTCAAGGTCGGCGACAATATAACCACCGACCATATCATGCCCGCCGGCGCAAAGATACTGCCCTTCCGTTCGAATATCCCGAAGCTCTCGGAATTCTGCTTCAATGTCTGTGATCCCGATTTCCCCTCACGGGCTAAATCGCTCGGTCAGAGCATCGTTATAGGCGGCGTCAACTACGGCCAGGGTTCGTCGCGCGAGCATGCGGCGCTCGTCCCGCTTTATTTGGGCGTGCGCGCCGTCATAGTCAAGAGCTTTGCACGTATACATCTCGACAACCTTGTGAACGCGGGCATCCTCCCGCTCACATTTGAAGATCCAGCCGATTATGACCTCATTTCGGAGGGCGATACGCTTTCGCTCAGCGGTCTTGACGGCGGACTTGAAAGCGGCAGGGTCGTTCTGAAGGACGAGACGAACGGAAAAACGATAGCCCTCACCGCACCGCTCAGCGCTCGTCAGATCGCCGTTCTCCGCGCAGGCGGACTGCTCAGGTACTCGGCAAAATAAAACGGAGGATATGAAGATGGATAACGAAAAATATATTGCGTCCGCCGTTGCGGATTTTGAAAAAATACTGCGCGAGCAGCTTGCGCGCAACGAAAAAATGAAGAGCGCGCCGCCTGCCACCGACTATGCCGTGCTCGATAAAATAGTAATTGGCTGCTGCGGCGGCGACGGCATCGGCCCGATAATCACCGCCGAGGCGCGCCGCGTGCTTGAGGCGCTTCTCGCAGATGAGATAGCGGCGGGCAGGGTAGAGCTGCGCGATATCGAGGGATTGACCATCGAAAACCGGCTTGCGGCGGGCAAGGCGATACCCGACGACGTGCTTGCCGCGATACGCGGGTGCAACGTTGTCCTCAAGGGACCGACCACCACTCCGCAGGGCGGCACCGGCGCAAAGGAGCTGGAGAGCGCCAACGTCGCCATGCGGCGCGAGCTTGACCTGTTTGCAAACGTGCGCCCCGTGTCTATCCCCGCGGAAGGGATAGACTGGACCTTCTTCCGCGAGAATACCGAGGGCGAATACGTGCTCGGCAGCCGCGGCGTGTCGGTTCCCGGCGAGCTTTCGTGCGACTTCAAGGTCACGACGTCCGAGGGCACTGCGCGCATCGCGCGTGCGGCGTTCGATTTTGCCAAAAAGAACGGCAAAGCACGCGTCTGCTGCGTGACAAAGGCGAATATAATGAAAAAGACCGACGGTGATTTCTCACGCATCGCCCATAAGATCGCAGCCGAGGAATACCCCGAGCTCACGGTCGAGGACTGGTATATCGACATAATGACCGCAAAGCTGCTCGACACCGCGTCGCGCTCGGGCTTTCAGGTATTTTTGCTGCCGAACCTCTACGGCGATATCATCACCGACGAGGCGGCGCAGATACAGGGCGGAGTCGGCACGGCGGGCAGCGCCAATATCGGCTCGCGCTATGCAATGTTCGAGGCGATACACGGCTCGGCGCCCCGCATGATCGAACGCGGCGACGGCGACTATGCAAACCCCGCAAGCATGCTCCGCGCGGCGGAGATGCTTCTGCGCCATATCGGATATGCCGACCGTGCCGACCGCCTGCGCGCGGCGCTTGACGCAGCCACGGCGCCCGATTCGCCGATAAAGATCACCGGCCGCCGCGGCGGCTCCACCTGCCGCGAAATGGGTGAGTACGTGATAGGTAAGCTGGCGGAATAAAGTAAACGATAGAAGAATAGCGTAATTAAATAGCAGCTTGCGGTCTGACGCATATGCGTCGGACCGCAAGCGTTTGGTGTTCGGTGATCTGAAGTCACACCTCCCGCAGTCTCCTCGCCGCTTCCATAGCGGCGGGGCGGGAGCAAAAGGCGGAGAAGCGGAAGCATCCCTCGCCTGCCGCGCCGAACCCGGAGCCGGGGGTGCCGATGATGCCCGCGCGGTCGAGCAGGCGGTCGAAAAATTTCCATGACGACAGTCCGTCGGGACAGCGGAACCATACATACGGGCTCATTTCGCCGGAAGCCGAACCGATGCCGCGCGCGGCGAGCGCCGCGCGCAGGATGCGGGCGTTCCCGAGATAATACTTGATATTTTCACGGCAACCGGCACGCCCCTGCGGTGTCAGTGCTGCGGCAGCCGCGCACTGTACCGGATAGGCGACGCCGTTTGAGGTTATCGCCTTGTATCTGCGCCATATGTCCCGCAGCGGGCGGTCGTCGATCCGCAGCTCGGACGGCAGGACGGTGAACCCGCATCTCAGCCCGGTGAATCCCGCCGATTTTGAAAACGAGCCGACCTCAAGCGCGCATTTTTCGGCTCCGGGGACGGAGTATATGGTGCGCGGGTGCTCGGTGTCATCCTCTGGGATGAATGCCGAATAAGCGGTGTCGCAAACGATGAGCGAGCCGGTCGCGAGCGCGTGCTCGACCCACACCGCAAGACGCGCGCGGTCATATGCCGCGCCGGTCGGATTTCCCGGCGTGCATATGTAGTAGATACCGCGCCCGCAGGCCGCATCGGGCAGCGGAAGCAGGTCGTTGCCGATGTCGGCGCGCAGATATCTTATCCCGTTTCCCGCGGCAAGGTTGACGTCGCGGTATGCGGGATATGTCGGGTCGGCAAGGTAGACGGTGCATCTGCCGAACAGGTGCGGTATGAGCGCGAGATCCGTCTTTGCACCGTCGGATATGAAGATATCCCCGGCGGGAACGCGTGCGCCCTCCTCCGCGTAGAGCTCCGATATCGCCCGGCGCAGAAAATCGTACCCGTCGGCGGGCGGATATCCGCGAAAGCCCTCGACGCTCCCCATGCCGGCGGAAGCTGTTGCGAGCGCCTCCGCAACGCACGCGGGGAGGGGGAGCGTCACGTCGCCGATCCCGAGGTCTATCGGCTTTTCGCCGCGTGCCGCGGTGTGCTCCGCAACGCGGCGCGCCACCTCCGCAAAAAGATAATCACCGCCGAGGACCTCTTCCGTCACACCGCGGTTTATTGCAAGTTCGCCCGTCATGATATCCTCCGTTCACAACTTCTGTCTGTATCCAGTATATGCCGCGTGCCGCGTGCGTGACCGGGGCGCAACGTACCGATGGCGCACGTCTGTTGTTTATATTGTACAATGCATTATACCGTGCCGAGGCGTAAAACGCGCAATATCACACCGACAAGGCGCGATTTTTGCAGTGAGATTTGACTCAAATGGAGCACATCTGTTAACATGGGGTTAATTTTGGGATGCCGCGTATAAAACATCCGATATCCGTCTTGAAAGTTGCCCGCTAAACTGATATAATCTATTTTAACAATATAAAATACCGTTACGGTGCGCTTTTTGCGCCGCTTTTTATACGAGCGGCGTCATGTATTGCGCTTCCGTGCGGATTTGGAAGGTATGGTGAACCGAAATGAAGAAAAACAAGAGGATCTGGCTGCCGGCGATACTGCTTGTGCTTATTCTCGCAATGTCGGTCCTGTTCTGCTCGTGCAATAAGACGGATGGCCCCGACAACGGCACGTCATCCGGCGCGGATGAGAGCACCGCAGAGCCCGAATCTACGACTCTCGACCTCGTAAAGAACGGCGAGATCAAGATAGTGCGCGTCGTGCGCTCGGCTGATATAACCGCCGCCGATGCCCCCGAGATCACGGCAGGCAAAAAGATCCGCGACACGCTCAACAATGTCATCAAGGATAAGATCAACTCAAACCTTTCGTATGACGAGTCCATAACCCTTGTCGAGGACTTCCTCATGCCCGGTCAGACATACGATCCGTCTACGGTCGAGATCCTTGTCGGCAAGACCGCTTACGACGAGAGCAAGGACGCCTTTGACGGTCTGTCTTACGGTGATTATTCTGTCAAGGTCGTCGGCAACAAGATAATCGTTGCCTCTTACACGACTGCGGGCTACAATGCCGCCGCCAACAAGCTTTCAAACCTCATTACCGGCGCCGTTGACGAAGCGACAAAGTCGATCACCCTTAACAAAGCCGATATCGCCGCCGAGGGCAGCAGCAACAAGAGCCTTAACGCTATCCCCATGTACGAGGGCGGCACGTTCGGCTCGTACTACAAAGCGGGCAACTCGGTCGATGAGATCATAATCAAAAAGACCAACGCCACAGAGTTCGGTGCTTATCTCGATAAGCTCGCCTCTTCGGGCTACACCTGCTATACCACCAAAGAGATAAAGTCCAACAAATTCGCTACATACACGAATGACAAGTACACGCTGACCGCGGGCTACTACGATTATGAGACCTCGGCGCGTATCATGATCGAGCCTCTTGCCGACCCCGTGCCGCTTGAGGCAGCCAAGTACACAAAGGTCACCACGTCACAGATCACCATGCTCGGTCTTGAATACAAGACGACCGACGGCTATGCCTCCAACGGTCTTTCCATGGTGATAAGACTTGAGGACGGTCGCTTCATCGTCGTTGACGGCGGTTTCAACAACGCGGCAAGCGCGAACAATCTCCTTGCCGTCCTGCGTGAACAGTCCAAAGACTACATCAAGTCTCCCAAGGATATAAAGGTCGCCGCATGGATCATTACCCACGCACACGGTGACCACTCCGGCATGATCGGAAAGCGCTATGAGACCTTCAGATCCATCACGGTCGAGGAATTCCTTGTAAACTTCATCTCCGATTCAGAGCGTGAAAAGGCTATCGCCGGCATTCCCAACAACTGGTCAAGCGGCGAGGGCGGAGGATACAGCAACGTTATCACCGCCGCAAATGCTCTCGGAGCAAAGGTGAGGACCGTACACGTCGGTCAGGATTACTACTACGGCGACGCAAAGCTTGAGGTGCTCTACACCATCGAAAGCTTCGGTCCCACGATATGCAACGCATTCAACACCACCTCTCTTGTCATCAAGGCGACCATTCAGGGCACTACCTTCATGATAACGGGCGACGCCACCGGTAACGGTCTTCAGGCGACAGCCAAGGCGTTCGGCGACTACCTCAAGTCCGATATCGTTCAGGTATCTCACCACGGTTACACGACATGGCATAACGACGCCGGCACGATCATGGCTTACAAGTTTATGGCTCCCACGACTCTGCTTTGGCCTCAGGGCGGTCATGCTTATCCCAACTATACGAGCAAGAACTACAACAAGGCTCTGACAGAGAAATCCTCCAACCCGAACTATGAAGAGACGTACGTTGCGGGCTGGCAGGGAGATACCGTCATAATCCCGCTGCCCTATAAGGTCGGCTCGGGCATTACGAACCGCGCGACCGGCTCCAATGTCGAAGGTGCAAGCACCATAAAGAAATAAGCCGATATAAATAAAGCCCCGCGGAGGGTGTTCGCACGAACACCCTCCGCGGGGTCTTGTTATCGGATACCCGCAGATCAGCCGAGCATTGTGTCGAAGGACACCGAGCGCGAATATCCCTGCCATGCCACGGCAAGCCCCAGAGTGGGGTTGAGGGCAAGCATCTGCCCGTGCATTCCGCCCTTGCCGTACCAGCCGTCAACGCTCTTGGGCGCAAACTCGTAGCCGCGCTCAAGCACCGTGCGGCACCACTCCTCCGAGACGATGCGTTCGCCCTTCCATTCGCCGCCGTTAAGGTAGAGCACGCCGAGCTTGACCATATCCTCGCAGCGTATGTAAAGTCCCGTGGCACCCATCGTGTGCCCGAGCGGGCAGGCAGACCATGCGTATTCGCCGAAACGCATAACGTCCATGAGCGCGGGGCGCAGAAACTCGAAAAGGGTCATACCGCTGACCTTTTCGACGACGAGCGAGAGCAGATAGAACGCCGCGTCTGTGTACTGCCGCTGCACGCCCTGCTCGTAGGGCAGCGGCTCGGCAAGCACCATCGAGAGATAGTCGTTTGTCGGATAAAGCGACGCGTTGTCAACGTCGATGTCGAGCAGCCCGCGCGAAAAACCGGCGGTGTGCTTCATAAGCATATGAAGCGTAACGTCCTTCCAACGCGGGTCGGCTCCCGAGGGCAGCTCCATGCCCATTATATCAAGAAATTTGTCTTCCGTGTCAAGCAGACCGCGGTCGCGGCATATGCCGAGGGCGGTCACGGTGTATATTTTTGCGACCGAATAAACGTCGTTCGTCGGATTGGCGGGGATTAGCGTCACCTTACGCGAGGCGTAGTCCTTATCCATCTCGGTGACCGAGTAAATGCCGGTGCCGGCGGCACGCGCGGCATAATCGTTCTGCGTCAGAGCCATGATATTTTCCTTTCTTCACGGCGGGGAGTCACTCCCCGCATCTTTTGATTAATTGTAGCACATCCGACCGAAAAAAGCAACTGTCTTGGCGGCGGCTATTGATTTTTCTTTCCCGGTGTGTTAAAATAAATACGGTTTTTATGGTTGATTTAAATACTAACCGACAAAGAAAGGCCTTTTTAATCATGAGATCTGCAAAATTTATAACGCACCCGGGGTATGAGCTCCCGAAATACGATAATCCGTGGAAGAATATGAAATACAACAGCTACGCGGTCGAGCTGCCGCGCGGCGACGGGCTTCTTACCGTAAAGCGTCCGTTTTCTCCCGATCCATCGCGCCGCGTCGAATCGGTGCGCGTGCGCGCGACGGCTCTCGGTATATTCGATATGTTCATGAACGGCATACGCATAGGCAAGGTCGATGTGGACGGTATCGAGGCTGACGAATACAAGCCGGGTTGGACCGACTACCGCAGCCGCGTATTCGAATATGAATACGATGTCACCTCGCTCTGCGGAGAGGAGAACCTTTTTGTCGCCGAGGTATCGCCCGGATGGTGGTCGGGTCGCATTTCGTTCGGATTTTACGGCTTCAAGCCCTGCGCGTTTGCCGGTGAGATCGAGATAACCTACGACGACGGAGATACAGAGCTTATCGCGTCCTCGGCGGACGGCAAATGGGAGAGCACGGTGTGCGGCCCCGTTATGACGGCTGATATCTGGAACGGCGAGTATTATGACGCGCGCGTGCCCGAGCCGTCGATACATCCCGAGGAGTATGACTGGAAGGCTGCCGAGGAATTCACAGGTTTTGAGGGAAAGATCGTGCCCCTTGAGGGTCCCGCGATACGCCCGAAGCACAGCCTTACGCGTCACCCGGTGAGCGCGGTCGTTCACTGCGGCACCGAGGAGGACGGATCGCCTCTCGGCAGGATAAAGGTTGTGTCGCGCAGCACGGGCAAGAGCTGCGAGCGCACGCATCTGCGCGCAGGCGAGGCGCTGATACTTGACATGGGTCAGAACATGGTCGGCAGACCCGTGATATTCCTTGATGCCGAGCGCGGCACCAAGGTGAGCGGTTACTTTGCCGAAATGCTCAATGACAGCGGCGACCCCGAGCGCGGCAACGACGGACCGCGCGGCAGTATGTACATAAAGAATTACCGCTCCGCCATGGCGCGCATAGTTTATATTGCATCGGGGACCGAGGGAGAGCTTTATTTCCCGACACACTCCTTCTTCGGCTTCCGCTATTTTGAGCTGCGCGCCGACCGCGATATCGACGTTCTCGGCGTTATAGGTGAGGTCATCGGCTCCGATATCGCCGAGACCGGCGATTTCGGCTGCGACGATCCCGAGGTCAACCGGCTTTTCTCCAATATAAAATGGGGCATGAGGGGGAATTATCTTTCGGTCCCCACTGACTGCCCTCAGCGTGACGAGCGCCTCGGCTGGACGGGCGACACGCAGATATTCTGCGGCGCAGCATCCTACCTCGGTGACATCGAAAGCTTTATGCACAAATGGCTCGGCGACGCGCGCGATTCTCAGAACGGAGTCGAAAAAGAGTTCCTCGGTGCATATTGCGACGTCATACCGCGCGTTTTTCCGAAATCCAATGGCAACGCGGCGTGGGGAGATGCGGGACTTATCGTACCTTACCGTCTCTGGCTCATGTACGGCGACAAGGCGATAATAGAAGAGCATTACGAGTCGATGCAGTATTATATGCACTTTGTCGAGCAGTACGGTCTTGAGGGACCCAACACCGCTTACGGCGATTGGCTCAATTACGATGTGACCGACAAGAGATATATCGCGGTCTGCTATTACGCTTATGACGCGGCGCTGATGGAGAAATTCAGCCGCATTATCGGCAAAGATGAAGAGGCGGAGTATTATCGCCTCCTCCGCGAGCGTATAGTAAAGCACTGGCACGACAGATATGTCGTTGACGGCGAGCTGACCGTAAAGACGCAGACGGGATATCTGCTCCCGCTTGCCTTCGACCTTGTTGACGGCGAGCTGCGCGAAAGATTCATAGGAAGGCTGCGCGACGCCGTGGTATCGAACGGTTACACGCTTTCGACCGGCTTTGTGGGCACGGGGATTTTGAATCAGACGCTCTCAAAGGTCGGGCTTGACGGTCTTTGCTACTCGCTGCTGCTTCAGACGGCAGACCCTAGCTGGCTTTATTCGGTGAGACAGGGTGCAACGACGGTATGGGAGAGATGGAATTCCTACACGCTCGCCAAGGGCTTCGGCGACGTCGGGATGAACTCCTTCAACCATTACGCGTACGGTGCCGTCGCCGAATGGATGTTTGCGGGAATGTGCGGCATCCTGCCCGATGAGAACGCCCCCGGCTTCGGACATTTCATTCTCCGTCCGACGCCCGATATGAGAGAGACAGGCGAGATCCCCGCAGGTCAGAAGCGGATCGGAGAGGCTCACGCATCATACGATTCGCGCGCAGGCAGGATTGAGAGCGGTTGGGCGTTCATCAACGGCAGATATGTTTACAACTTTACGGTTCCCGACGGAGCAACGGCTCGTGTCGAGCTGCCCGCTCCCGGCGCGGTGAATGCAGTTATAACGCTCAACGGGCTCGAATATCCGCTTGACGCACTGAATGGCAGGCTTGCCGACGGTCGTGCCGTGTTCGAACTCGGAGCGGGAAGCTATACGGCTTCCGTTTGAAAAAATAATAAATAAGAAAGGTGCGGCTACCGACATGAAACGCAGAAGAAGGACCCCGGGGACCGGCACCCGCGCCGGGATACTTGCCGCGCTCATGGCGGCGGTGATCCTGTGCGGCGGCTGCGGTACCGCCGGCGACGGAGGAAATACGGTGGGATCTACGGCTGAAGAGACTGTTTACGACAATCCCGACAGATATACGGGCGAATATTCTGAGGTCAACGGTGCGTTCGGCGGCATAGATGACCTCGGACGCGAGCTGAGCCTCGACCTCGGCGACAGATCGGTGCGTGCCGACGACACCGCGGGCAGCAAAAAACGTCAGGTGGGGATATTTTATTTCCTCTGGCAGGGCGAGCACGGGACGGACGGTCCTTATGACAATTACAAGATCGCGTCCGAACACCCGGAGGCGGTAAAGTCGGAGGCTGCATGGCTCAAGGCGGGTGGCGGAAAGGTGGGAGCGCACCATTTCTGGGGCGAGCCGCTTTTCGGCTACTACACCTCGAGAGATATGTGGGTCATGCGCAAGCATCTTCAGATGCTGACCGACGCGGGCGTTGATTTCATCGTTTTCGACGCAACGAACGCATATACTTACTCGGCACGCGTAAAGCAACTCATTTCCGTGTGGTACGGCTATCTTGAGGCGGGCGTTAAGGTGCCTAAGCTGGCGTTTTACACCAATTCCTCAAGCGGAAAGACGATGACGAGCATATACAAGGAGATCTACACCGACAAGGCGCTGAACGAAAAATACCCGCGCCTTTCCGAGCTTTGGTATATGTGGGACGGCAAGCCGATGATCGTGGGCGATCCGAACGACCCCGCACTTTCGGCGGAGGCAAAGGCTTATTTCCGCATAAAGGCGTCCGTATGGCCGAATGCGGCGCGCACGGATGACGGATTCCCCTGGATGGAATTCGGCAGACTGCTCGGCAAGGATGCCGTGTACGGTCTCGGCGGCAGGCGCGAGGTCGTTAATGTGTCGATAGCTCAGCATTCCGCCACCTGCACGATGAGCGCCACGGCGTGGTACGGCGCAAACGACCGCACCCGCGCATGGCATAACGGCGCAAACGACAGGTCCGAGGGCGCGGTGCTGCAAGGCTATAACTTTGCCGAGCAGTGGGAATGGGCGATAAAGCAGGACCCCGAGATGATATTCGTCACCGGCTGGAACGAGTGGGTCGCACAGCGCCAGAAGCCGACGGCGTCGGTGCCTGTATTCTTTGTTGACTGCTGCGACCCGAACACGAGCCGCGACGCCGAGCCTATGGCGGGGCTTTTCGGAGACAACTATTATATGCAGCTCGCCGAGTATATCCGCCGGTACAAGGGAACGGCGCCCCGCGTGAATGTGGGCGATATGCAGACCGTTGACGTTGCGGGCAGCTTCGATCAGTGGGACGCAGCGGGCATTACCGCGCGGTATACCGACTATACGGGCGATGCCGTTGCACGCAGTTGCATGGGCTTCGGAAATATCTCATACAAAAGCCCCGCCGGGCTCAACGATATCTCCGGTATGAAGGCTGCGAGGGACAAAGAAAATCTTTATTTCTATGTTGACACGGTCAAGGATATAAAGCTCACCGACGACGGCGCGCACATGACGCTCTTTATCTCATCGGGGCGCAATGACACCGAAAAATGGGCGGGAAAGTTTGATTTTGCGGTGAACCTTGAAGCGCCCGAGGACGGGAACGCCGTGCTTTCGGCGCTTCATGCCGACGGCAGCGCGACACGCGCGGGTACCTGCCGCATGAATGTCGAGGGGAATAAGATGATGGTCGAAGTGCCGCGCTCGCTCCTCGGCATCCCCTTTGACGGCGGTCACGGGCTTGTGAATGTTGAATTCAAATGGGCTGACAGCTTTACGCTGAAGGACGGAAGACTTGACGTGTGGTCGTTCTACCGCGAGGGCGACGCCGCGCCGATGGGACGCATGACATACGTTTTCTCCGAAAAAGCAGGGAATAAATAACAAGATGACGGGCTGCCGCATAATGCGGCAGCCTTGAAACACACGCGTATTTTTCAATTTTGCACATGCCGGCGTATTTTTTTTAAAAATAACTTGACATAATCGCTTGTGTGTATTATAATATGTATTGTCGCTTTTTGTGCCGTCGTATTATTGGTTTTGGGGAGGCAAAATGCTTATCGATCTTTCAGCTCTTTTAAGAGGCGAAACAAAGGAAGTTCCGGTCGATTACAGCTTTTCGCTCACCGAGGCGCCGGACGGCATCGAATACACAGCTCCTGCCGTTATCCGCGGCAAGGTGACCGACAGCGGCGGGTACATCCGTCTTGAGTCGGAAGCCGAGGTGCCGTACCGCGGCGAATGCGCACGCTGCCTCGAGCCTATCGAGCGCGTGATGCACGTTGCGTTTGAGCGTACTCTCGTTCCCGAGGGAACGGCAAGCGAAAAAAAACTTGCCGAGCTTGAGGATGAGGATGATTATCTCATCATAAAACGCGGTATGCTCGATATTGACGAGGCGCTGAGAGAAGCGATATATCTTGAATTTCCATACCGTCTGCTTTGCTCTGAGGATTGTCCCGGTCTTTGCCCGCACTGCGGTAAAAAGCTCCGCAAGGGCGAGGTCTGCAGCTGTCACAAGCGTGAGACCGACCCGAGATGGGACAAGCTGAAAAAGCTTCTGGAGAACGAAGAAAACGGCGACGAAAAATAAATGGAAAGCAATTAAACAAGACATTTATCAGGGAGGTGTAGAGGTATGGCAGTACCGAAAAGAAAAGTATCGAAGGCCCGCAGAGACAAGAGACGCTCCAGCACATGGAAGCTCGCAGCTCCCGCGATGGTCAAGTGCTCGAATTGCGGAGAGCTTGTTCTGAATCATCATGTCTGCAAGAATTGCGGAATGTATGACGGCAAGAAAGTTCTCACCGTTGACGAGAAGTAATCGGGTCTCCGAAAAGGACATCAAAGAAAAGTCGCCACTTGGCGGCGTGGACGGCAATAATTATCCGGCTGCGCGGTCCCGGCGGCTTTTTCTTTACCGTTTTTGCGAAAAAGTTTTTCGCAAAAAAGAAAGATGAGGTTTACAGTATGAAAATAAAGGCAAAGATCGCCGCTGCTGTGTCGGCAGGGCTCCTTATGGCAACGCTTCTCAGCGGCTGCCAGCTTTCAAAAATCTTCGGAACAGACACGACGCAGCCCGGTGACACGGCGACAGAAGCGCCGGTGACCGCCGCCGTGCCCGATCAGGTCGATTACGACACGCTCGACCTTTCAAAGTATATAAAGCTTGACTACAAAAACATTCCGCTTACGGTCTCGCAGCTCCCTCTGGATCCCACTGAGAAGGAGATAGAAAAAGAACTGCATGACCGCATGGCTACGATGGGGCTTTATGAGCTTGACACCACTGCCGAAAAGACCGCTGCGGGCGATTATCTTGAGATATCGTTCACCGGCATAATGGACGGCGAAGCCTTTGACGGCGGCACGAGCGAAAAGTCAACGATATATCTTGACAAGGAAAACAGCGGATATATCGCAGGCTTTGCCGACGGACTGTTCGACGTTAAGCCGGGCAGCGACGTTGAGCTGAACCTGACCTTCCCCGAGAATTATTATGACGATCTTGCGGGTAAGGCTGTCACCTTCAAAGTGAATGTTCACGGCATATGCCGCTTCAACTATGACGCAGAGTCGGTGTCAAAGCTCAGCAGCGGAAAATATAAATCCATTGACGAGTATAAGGTATATCTCGGTCAGTATCTTACCGAAATATCCGGATACAGCGTGCTGAACGAGGTCAGCCAGGATCTTTGGAGCGAGCTTAATGCGCGCTGCGAGGTCATCGAGTATCCCGAAAAGCAGTATCAGTATTATTACGCCATCATGACAAACGATTTTATCACCGCAGCCACCCAGGCGGGCAAGGATTATGACACATATCTTGCCGAAAACGGCATTACCTCCGAGAAGATCGACGAGGAGATAAACAGCTATATAAAGACCGAGCTCATTCTGCACGGTATCGCCGCAGCGGAAAACGTCGTTTTGTCCGAGGAGGAGTACGATGAGTTCGTCAACAACTACTACGCATATTACGCGCAGTATATGTGGGGCGCCACAAAGGAACAGATAGTGACATATCTGCGCAATCAGGCGTTTATGCAGAAGGTCGTGTACACCGTATTCGGGTATTGCGAGCTTACGCTGAAGAACGCCGGTTAAGAAATATTCAAACGGGCTGCCGCATTTGCGGCAGCCCGTTTTTTTGTCGTTATTGTGTGCAGTCCGTATCGCAGCAGCAGTCAAAGCCGCTGTCGATGTAGTTCGCGATAAAGCGCGCCCGCAGGTCGCGTGTGCCGCACATCGAGCCCTCTGCCTCTCCGTTAACGGCAAGAGATTCGGGCAGCACGAATTTTATGCACCTTACCGACACGTCGCGGCAGCCGGGGCCGGCGTGCGCGGGGATGAGCAGCGTTTTCATGCCGCGGCGGTACTCGGTGCCGCGTGCATCGACCTCGGTGAGTATCACCGCAAGTGCCACCCGTTTGCCGGGGCACACGCTTTGCAATGTCACATCTATCTGCGCGATCCTCCCGAGCGACTCAAGTGTTATCGTCCCTGCGTCTAATTCCACCGTATCGGTGCAGCCGCCGACGGTAAGCGTCACCGGCTCGGGGCATGCCTCGGGGCGCTCCACGACGTCGCAATCGACCGTTACCGTCGGAGACGGGAACGATACGCTGTTGCCCTCCGCATCGGTGTAGCTTATGCTTTCGTTCACCTCTGCCTCGCCCGCGCAGGCGCCCGTGTGACGGACGGTGAAATCAAGATACGCCCCTTCGCTTTCATTCACACCGAGCGCGTCGATCTTCCACACCACCGACGTGTCGCCCGTGATCTCGGCGGTGCCGACCGTCGGTCTTGATACTCCGAGAACGGTGAAGCATGGCTTTACCGTGTCGCGTATCACTATATCCGTTGCGCCGGGGTGTGTGATGTTCGCCGCAAGATCCTCAAACAGATCTTCAAGCTCGGAATCGTCCGGGGTGATCACAACATACGACGATGCGGGCTCCGATGCCCACGATTCAAGCGCGGCGGCATCGAACCCTCCGCTGCCCGAAAGCCCTATGCAGTAGATTATTACCCCGTCGGCTTTTGCCGTGTCTGTGATCGGCAGCGGAGACGGACCCTCGGTAGTCTCTCCGTCGGTGAACATAACGATCACGCGTGAATTTGACGATGTGCCGTCAAAAAGTCCCACGGCAGTCTCGAAAGCGGCCGAGTGGTTGGTCCTGCCGCCGGCGCGCAGCGCGTCAACCGCCGCATCAAGCTCGGCGACCGATGTAATAAGCCCGGTATCGGCCGTGGCATCGGTCGCAAAACTGACGATCGCAATACGGCTGCCGTTGCCGATATTGCCGTCCTCCGCGCTGTCGGTCGCACGGTCGATGATATCTATAAAACGCCGGGCTCCGCTTTTGAGATTTGCAAGCGGACTGCCCGCCATGCTGCGCGAGCGGTCGAGCACGAGCACTATGTCGGTCGGATCGGACGTGATATCGGGTGCCGCCGTCAGCGAAATGCGTATGCCGAACTCACCGCCGCACCTGATAGTTCCGGTGCTCACTTCCTTGTTTGAATTTGTAACTCCCATTGCCTTTTCCCCCTTTTGCGTGTATCTCAATCGCATTATATGCGGCATATGGGGAAAAAGATACAGCGTGCTGCCGCGCCCGGCGCGGCAGCACGCTGTATCTTTTGAAGATCATCTTTTTGTCCATGTCTTGGGGGACAGGATAAATATCACGGGGTATATCTCAAGCCTTCCTATCAGCATCGTCAGCGTCAGAAGAAGGGTCGCGGGGTCGGAATATGCCGCATAGGATGACGCGGGACCGACGGCGCCGAAGCCGGGGCCCACATTGTTGAGGCATGACACCGCAGCCGAGAGGTTCGTTTCAAGATCAAACGGCTCAAGGCTGAGAAGAAGAAACACCGCCGCGAGTATCAGCATATAAAGTGCGAAATATGCGTTCACCTCTGAGAGCGTGGCGTTGTCAACGGTCTCTCCCTCGTGGCGCACGCGGCTGACGGCGCGCGGATGGAGCATGCGGCGCAGGTTGTTTTTTATCATCTTGAAAAGCAACACGACGCGCGTGACCTTGAGCCCGCCGGCGGTCGAGCCGGCGCAGCCGCCGATGAACATAAGAATGAAGAGCACTGCTTTTGAGAAGCCGGGCCAGAGGTTGAAATCAGCCGTTGAATAGCCCGTGGTCGTGATTATCGAGGCGACCTGAAACGCCGCAAGCCGCAGTGCCTCGCCGAAGTCCGAGCAGATACGGAGGATATTTGCGGTTATCGCTGCCGTCGCCGCGATCACAATGCCGAAGTAGGCGTGCATTTCACCGCTTTTTGCCGCAGTGCGGAAGCGACGGATGAGAATGAGGTAATAAAGGTTGAAATTCACGCCGAAAAGCAGCATGAAAACGGTTATCACCCACTGGCAGTACGGGCTGTAGCCTGCAACACCGTCCGATTTTATGCCGAAGCCGCCCGTTCCCGCAGTGCCGAAGGTGTGCAGGAGAGAGTCGAAGAGCGGCATGCCACCGCACACGAGCAGGATCGTTTGCAGCACCGTCATGGCGATGTAGATAAAATAAAGGATCTTTGCCGTGTCGCGTATGCGCGGGACGAGCTTGCCGACGATGGGACCGGGCATTTCGGCGCGCATGACGTGTATCGAGCTGCCCGATTCGGTCGGGACTATCGCCATCATGAGCACGAGTACGCCCATGCCGCCGATCCAGTGTGTGAAGCTTCGCCAGAAGAGTATCCCGTGGCTCATTGCCTCAACATCGGTGACAACGGAGGCGCCGGTCGTCGTAAAACCGCTGACCGTTTCAAAAAGTGCGTCGATATACGACGGTATCTCGCGTGAAATGAAGAACGGCAGCGCTCCGATGAGCGAGAGCACGATCCACGCGAGAGCGACGGTGATAAAGCCCTCGCGGACGAATATCTCGGTCGTGCGCGGCTTTGATATCACCGTGAGCAGCACGCCTATGATCGCAGCGGAAGCGGCTGCGGCAAAAAAAGCAAACAGTTGGAGCCATTCGCGGTATATGGCACAGACGAGCATCGGCAGCACAAGCAGGACAGCCTCAAGCAGCGTTATCTTTCCGACGGTCCTTCCGATCATTCTGCGGTTCATTGCTGCCCTCCGTTGCGGTCAAGTATGTCGGAAAGATTCCCGAGAGTCTGACCGGCGGCAATGACTATAACGCGGTCTCCGCTCATTATCCTGTCGTCGCCGGCGGGGATTATCGTTTTGCGGTCACGTATTATGCCGGCGATAAGTATTCCCGGCTTCAGGTTCAGCTCCTTGAGAGGCACCTCGAGCAGCGACAGCCCGCTGCCGACCTTGAATTCAAGCGCCTCGACCTTGCCGTCCATCAGCTTGTAGAGCGTTTCGACGCTGCTGCCGATGGAGTTTTGCAGAGCGCGCGCGTAGCGCACGAGCACGTCCGAAATTATCTTTTTGGGGGATACGATGTACTCGAGTCCCAGTCTGCCGGCAAGAGGCATCATTTCGTCGCGGTTCAGCTTGGCTATGACTACGGGAACATTCTGCGACGCGGCAAAAAAGGACATAAGTATGTTTTCCTCGTCCATTCCCGTAAGCGACACGAATGCATCGTGCGAGGTCAGCCCTTCTTCGATAAGCAGCTCCTGCCGCGCTCCGTCGCCGCATATCACCACGGCGCGCGGGAGGTCGGCGGCAAGGCGTTCGCATATCTCGGGGTCACGCTCGATTATCTTAACGGCGGTACCCGCCGCCGTCAGACGTTTGGCAAGGTAATGTGCCGTCATGCTGCCGCCGAGTATCATTACGCTGCGTGCCTGACGGCGCAGGGCGCCTATCGCTTTCATGAATTTCTGTATCTCTGCGGGTGCGGCGGTCAGCCCCAGCCTGTCGCCGGCGTGAAGCACAAAGCGGCCGTCGGGGATCCTTACCTCGCTGCCGCGTCTTACGGCGCACACGAGGACCTTGGCGTTGTACTTTTCGCGCAGCTCGCGCAGAGATAAGCCGTCGAGCGGCGAATCGTCGGCAAGCTTTATTTCGATCATTTCAAAATCGCGCTGCGAAAACGTCTCTATCTTAACGGCGGACGGGAATTTGAGCAGATTGTATATCTCGTGCGCCGTGAGCAGCTCGGGGTTGATCGGCATTGAAATATCAAGTGCCTGACGCATGAACCCGAGGCTGTGCTCGTTGTATTCGGGGTTGCGTATGCGGGCTATCGTGTGCTGTGCGCCCATTTTTTTTGCCATAAAGCAGCTCAGCATATTGAATTCGTCCGATCCCGTTACCGCCACAAACAAATCAGCCGACGAAACGCCGCCCGCCTCAAGTGTTTCGCAGTCGGCGCCGTTGCCGCAAACGCCCATCACGTCGCAGATGTTTGTCATCTCGGAAACGACCGCCGGGTCGTTGTCCACTATCGCAACGCTGTGCCCCTCCGAAACGAGGCTTTCGGTTATGGTGCTGCCGATCTTGCCGCAGCCCGCAATCATAATGTTCATATCATAAGCCCCTCAGCTTTTCACGATCGTGCGGCCGTGTGTTTATATTATAATACCAAACGTGAAAATAATCAAGTGGGGAAAAGCACTCGACGTGTGCAAAAAATTTCCGCTGTGTTTTTTCGGAATGCGTTTCCGATTCACAATTCTGCGGTAAAATTATAAAATCGTAAATTACCCCGGAGGACAAAAGTGAGCATTGAATTCAGAAAAGCCACTGCGGCTGACATTGACCGCATCGGCGAGATATACGAAGCGATACATACCGAGAGCGAGTGCGGCAGGACTTATACGGGCTGGGTGCGCGGTGTTTACCCGATAAAAGGCACGGCAGCTGCGGCGCTCGGGCGCGGAGACCTGTTTGCAGAGGAGTCGGACGGCAAGGTGGTCGGTGCGGCGATAATAAACCGCACGCAGGTGAATGTCTATGCCGACACGCCGTGGGAGGTCCCGGCACCCGACGACAAGGTGATGGTGCTGCACACCCTTGTGATAGACCCGTACGTCAAGGGATGCGGGCTCGGCAGAGCATTTGTTGAGTTTTATGAAAATTACGCAAGGGAGAACGGATGCATATCCCTGCGCCTTGACACGAATGTGCTTAATCTTAACGCGCGCAGCTTTTACGGCAAGCTCGGATATAAAGAAGTAGCCGTTCTGCCCTGCGTTTTCAACGGCATTGAGGGCGTGAGGCTCGTGATGCTTGAGAAGAAGCTCTGATGCGGAGAAACAAAATACCGGCTGCCTCATGCGGGGCAGCCGGTATTCTTGGTGAACTCAACCGTCGATATAGGGCAGAAGAGCCATTTCGCGTGCACGCTTGATAGCCTTCTGGAGCTCGCGCTGATGCTTTGCGCAAGTGCCGGAAACGCGGCGGGGAAGGATCTTTCCGCGCTCGCTGCTGATGTACTTGCGGAGGCGGCTTGCTTCCTTGTAATCGATATAATCGATCTTATCCTCGCAGAATGCGCAAACTTTTCTTCTTCTGCGGTTGGGGTTCTGCGGACGGGCAGCGCGAACGGGGCGCTCCTTTTCGACCTGTTTATCCATAATATTAACCATACCTTTCATAATTGCCCGCACTGCGGGCGTGGCGTGAATCCGGAATTCGGAGCCGAGGTGTGCTCCGTCATCACACCGACCTCATATAACGATCCGATCAGAAGGGCAGATCGTCGTCGCCCTTGATAACGTCGAAGTTTTCGGCTGCACCGGGCGTTGCATAAGCCTCGGGCGCATACTGCTGACCTGCAGCGGGCGCCGCGGCGGAACGCTGCTGGCTTTCGCTGCGCGAGTCAACGAACATCGCCTCGTCAACAACGACCTCGGTGGAATAGCGCTTTTGTCCCTGCTGATCCTGCCAGTTTCTTGTCTGTATCGAACCGGTGATGCAGAGGGAAGAGCCTTTTTTGAAATAGCGGGATATGAACTCGGCAGTTTGCCTCCAGGCGACGCAGGAAATGAAATCAGCCTGCTGCTGCACCTGACCGTCTGCCGAATGCGACTGATAGCGGCGGTTGACCGCGAGTGTGAACGACACGACGGATATACCGCTCTGAGTCTGTTTCAGCTCGGGGTCTCCGGTAAGTCTTCCGCACAGAACAACTTTGTTAAGGTTGAGGTTTGCCACGATTCATTCTCCTTCAGTATCTTATCCGACGCCGGAGGTTTCGGTGCCTTGCGGCACGTTACCCGGCATGTCCGCTTACTCGGCGTCTGCTGCGGTCTCGGCGACGGGGGCTGCCTCTTCGACGGCAGGCTCCTCGGCGGGAGCTGCTTCTGCGGCTGCCTTGGCTTCAGCCTCGGCTGCGGCAGCGGCTGCTGCTCTGTCGGCTGCGCGGCGGGCGACTCTCTCGGCTACAGCGTCGTCGATCTTGACGACCATGGAGCGCATGACGGATTCGTCGATGTTGAGAAGTCTTTCAAGCTCGGTGGGGAAATCGGACTGAGCCTTGAAGGTAACGACGGTGTAGTATCCTTCGTTTTTGTCATTGATGGGGTACTCGAAGCGACGCTTGCCCCACTCGGCAACGTCTACGATCTCACCGTTGGTGTCGATGAGGTTTACGAATTTCTGCACCGTGGGGGCGGCGGCGTCAACACCGGCGCTGATGTCCGCGATGAACATGCATTCGTATGCGTTCATTTTGATTTCTTTTTCCATATTATAACCTCCCTATGGACTTGGCGTCCGTACCTTTTCGGTACGGCAAGGAGACGGAAACACGCCTGTTCCCGTATCAATTCACTATTATACCACAGCTTTTTTTGCCTGTCAAGCATTTTTTACAAAAAACAGCATGGCGGCAAATGCCGCGCGGATATTCCGCCCGTCACACCGGGCATTGCCGACAGTTGACAGATGTTGTATAATGTAATATGAAGTAAATTGACGGAGGAGCGGCACGGATGAACTCAAAAAACGGGAAAAAGCCGGTCGGGACGGCAAAAAAACCGAAGCCGGAAGCGCTTACGGGCGATCTGTTTGCCGCGGTTTTCAAAGGGCACAAGCGCGCGGCGGCAACGATCGCGGCTGTGTTGGTGATCGCGGTCATTGCCGCGTGGCTGTGCGGCAGGAGCGGCATTGCCGAGGGAGAGGCGGTATTTTATTTTTTCAATGTCGGTCAGGGGGATGCAGCCGCGGTCGTGACAAGCGAGGGCTGCATTCTGATAGACGCGGGCACGAACGACGCCGAGGATGAGCTTTGCCGTCAAATGCGGCGTGCGGGCATACGGCGCATAGATCTTGCCGTGCTCACGCACCCTCATGAGGATCATATCGGCGGCGCCGATGCCGTGATAGACAGATTTGAGGTCGGGCGCGTGCTTATCTCCGGGCGCGGGACAGATACCGCCGCATATTCGCGCCTCTGCGAGGCGGCAGAGCGCCGCGGTACCGACATCGGCGCAGCCGAGGCGGGGTATACGGAGGAGATCGGCGGCATGAGGCTCGACGTGCTTTTTGCCGATGAGGATGCGGTGAGCGAAAACGATATGTCGGCTGTCGTGAAGGTGGGGTTCGGCTCTGTGTCCGCGATATACACCGGCGACGCTGGGGAGAAGACCGAGGGGCTGATACTCGGCAGATATGAGCGCGGCGAGCTTGAGTGCGATATCCTCAAGGTCGGGCATCACGGGTCGCAGACCTCAAGCTCACGCGAATGGCTTGAGGCTCTCTCGCCCGGATTTGCGGTGATATCCTGTGCCGCCGCGAACGATTACGGACATCCGCACGCGGCAGTGCTGCGCCGTCTTGCCGATATCGGAGCCGAGATCCACAGGACGGATATCGAGGGCACGGTGGTTTTCGTCAGCGACGGCGAGAGCGTGAAGAATGCATCGGGCAGCGAAAAATGGCAGCTTTGCGCCGTGCTGCCGCACGCACACCGCGAACGCCGCTGCGCGTGATACTGTGGCATTATGATGGGGCTGTTAAAAACATTGAGTTTTTAACAGCCCCGTCGTTATATGTCGCGGGTCAGTTCTTTTTGCCGGTTATTTTGTCGAACAGTCGGTCGTCGGGCGTCTGTGCCGCGGCTTTTATCTCCGCGAGCACGGTTTTTTCGTCCGGGCGTCGGTGAGTTCCGCTTTTTACCGCAGCCCCTCCGACCGGTACGGGGACCGCCGAGCGGCGTGCCGCCGTAAATGCTCCTATGCCGAGCACGGCAGCGATGACCGCCGCGACGATGAATATACGCTGCCTTGGGCGGTCGCTGTCGACAGCGTACGCATAAGCGTCGCTTTCCGCGCGTACGGGGAATCTTTTTTCGGTCGCTTTTATATCGGGGTTCACGGTCTCGCTCCAGATCGCAGGCACGGTCCCGATCTCGATGGTGTTGTCCGGGTTATTCGTGATATTTGCGATCACGATGCGTCGGTCGCTGCCGTATTTCCGCTTATAGAATTCAGCCGTTTTCTTCGTGTTTTCGGCGTCGCGCAATTTGCCGTCGTTGCCCTTGTAGCTGTAAAGGGTGATGCGCACGCGGTTCGCAAGCACATCAACGGTCACGCCGACCGCCTGCGCGTTCTCACCGTCGGATATCTTCACGGTGTCGCCGCGCACCTCGAGGTCGTCGAGGACCTTGTTGGCTATGAATGCGAGCTGGTTGTATGAATACACCATCGTGACCTTTTTGCCGTCCGTGCTCGTCGCTGTGCGCGAAAAACGGACGTTCACCTTGCCGTCGTCGATGTACATGGCGCGGATGGCGTCGATCGCTTCCGTCGAGTCGTCGAGGACCAGCACGGTGTAATCGTCGGAGGAATGGGTTATCAGAATTTCTTCGTGATAACTCGTTACCGTATCCTGCGTGACGCCCGCGACGTTTTCGGGGAAGCCGTTCTTTTTCCATTCGGCAAGAAGCCCGCGAAAGCCGGTGAGCTTTGCGGTGTCGCCGGCGGGAGCCGCCGCTCCGGCAGGGGCGAGCTCTGTGACGGGAGCATGCGCCGACGATACCTCGCCCGCCATAACGGGGAGCGCTGCTGCCAGCACTATCACTGCCGCAATTGCGGCGCATATGATTTTTTTCATTGTGTAATAAGTTCCTTTCTCTGCATGCCTCGTGTGAAGCGTGTGTCAGGCGAGCAGGTCGCGCAGCTTTGATATCGCGCGGCGGTATCTGAAATACACCGTTCCCTGCGGAAGGCCGACTGCCTCGGCGATCTCGCGAAAGCCTGCGTCGGCAACGGCGTGCAGCGTCACGATCTCGCGGTCGGTCGGCTCGAGCCGTTTCATTGCCGCTTCGATGTCAAGGCGCGTGTCGCAGCCGTCAGCCTCGGCGGGAGAGGTCTCCTCCGACAGCGGCTCTGCCGCACGGACACGGCGGCTTTTCAGCATATTCAGCGCGGTGTTGTGCGTTACGGCAAACACCCACGCGCGCGGACTGTGCACCTCCTCACCCGGCGGAGTGCGGAAAAGCCTGACGAATACCTCCTGCGTGACGTCCTCGGCAAGATAGCGGTCGTCAAGTATCCGCACGGCAACGGTGTATACGGGTATTCTGAGCCCGTGCCACAGTTGCTCGCAGGCGCGCTCGTCCCCTGTGCGCACCAAGGGGAGCAGGCGTGTCATTTCTTCATTTGTCATCGGGTAATTACCTCGCTTTCATCTACTATGACAACATGACGGTGCATTTTTTTGAAAGGAGCGGGCTGCCGAGCGAAAAAATCCGCATGGGCAGCCCGTATTTTATTTTGATTTGGCTCTTGCAGTCTCGTCGGGGAGCGATGCGGGATCTATACCCGCGCGGCGCGTCTCCTCGTCGGTCGATATGAGCACGGCGCAGCCGGTCGTTGCAAGCGTGAACTCAAGCGCCGTATATATCTCACCTCCGACGGTGACGTGGCGGAACTCACAACGGCTGTATTTGCCCGTGAGAGGGCTGTAAAGACGCGGTGCGTGCGCGCCGCGCAGATAAACCTTTGCCTCGGCGTCGAAATCGGTCGTGTTGGTGAAGAAATAAATGTCCTCGCCGTCGCGTCTGGCATGACGGTGACTGTAAAGCCCGCCGTCGGGTAGGTGCTTTTCAAGACCGAGTCTTACGAACTCGTTGTAGGTGTTGTTGAGCGCGCCGGAGGTCTCGTAGCGCGGAAAATCGGGCAGGTAAACGTCAAAGTTTATTCCGAGACTGCGCAGCGCGTCGGCAATGTCGCGGCTGTCCACCATTGCGGTGCCGTCCGCCGCCGTCATTGAAAAGTAAAGGAAAAACGCTTCTCCGCCGTTTTCGTTTTTATTGTGGCAGTAGTCGGTTATATATGACGTATCGCTTGCCTTTTCGCCGAATATATGATCGACGATCTCGCAGAGCTCGCGGTCGGCATCGGTGTTGCCTGGAGTGTATTCAAACGCCAGCCTCGGCAGCTCACCGGTGGCGATTATCTTGCCGCCCGCGTCGTAATAGTCGCGCAGCACGCGCATTGAGGCAAGCGAGCACATTTTGCACGCGGGGAGTATGACAGCGCGGAAAGCCTCGTCCTCCTTTTGTCCCGGCATACGGAGGAGCCCGCCGTCAACATCGGCGCGTCCCGCGACGGCGTCCGGATGCAGAAGGGTGACGTCGTGTCCGGTGTAAAGGCAGACGGTGTTTATCACAGTCATATAGTCGGCGCCGGTTGGGGTGTCGGGGTATTCGTAACCGTCCGCCTCGGCGTCATAAAGATTGACCGCCGAATGCAGCGAATATATCGGGTAGATCACCGCAATGTCGGCTATCTGGCGTGCGCCGCGCAGCACGCGCCGCATACGCCTGCCGAAGGAGCAGAGAAGATCCATCGGTTCTTCGTTTTTCGCGGTAGGCAGCGGCAGATGCATGGCGGTGAGGTTTGCGCCGCGTGCAATGGCGTGCTCGGCATCGCGCAGATAAAGCCCGCGCCGCAGCCCGCCGTAATCGCGGAAAAGCTCGCACCCGACGTCGCAAAGCCCCAGTCCGAAGGCGGCGCCCGCGGCGACCTTGACCGAGTTCATGCCGTAGAGATACGCGCGTTCGAAAACGCCGCAGGGAGAGACGGTGTTGTCAAGCATGGCATCGCCGGTGATAGGCGAGCACTGAGAAAGCTTTGGTTCGGATATGTTGCCGAACACGGTAAGCCCCTTTTCCGCCGCAAAATCGTCAATTGCGCGCAGAAAACCGTTGCGCAGCATATGCGCGCGGCAGTCAAAAAACAACGCCTTGATGTGCGGTGTGTCGTTGCCCGCAAAGTCAAAGAGGGCCGGGTAATACGGCGCGGGGTCAAAGCCGTATCTTTCCTCAAATATGCGGTTGAGGTCGCAGTCCCAGTCGCGCCTGTTGCGCGCGCCGAAGCAGAGGTGGCGATAGCACAGCATCGTGACCGTGCTGCCCAGCTCCGGCTCGATTATGTCGGCAAACAGCGTCCACATCGCGCGTATGAACTTCATCGACGCGTCGTATGAGAGAATGTTCACGCGCCGCGATTCGTGGTCGGGTATGCAGTTGTATTCGTTTATCGACCAGTTGCCGAAGGGCGCCTTCCAGGTCAGCACGTCGCCGTTTACCATCGGGCGCAGATCGACCGTGTCTCCCGTCTCCTCGTGCAGTGCCGTTACCGACATGTGCATGCCGTCGTGCAGCGTGAGCGTGACCTCCTCGCGGTCGGAGCATGGGTATGAATGGCAGGTCAGCACCTGCGCGCGCGTCGCGTCCTCGTAAAGAGCATCCTCAACGTCTATCCACGTGCGCTGAAGATACTTGTCGAGCGTGAGCGCGACGCGCAGCCCCACTTTTTTCGCAAGCGGAAGCAGTGCGGCGTAAAAGCGGCGGCGCGATGCTATGACCTCGCGGTCGTCGGTAAATTCGCCGTCGGCGTTTGCCGGCAGATAGGGGATCACGCCGCCCGCGCCGGATTCCACATACCGCCGAAGCACGCCCTCAAGCTCGTCGGGCGACCTTCTGAGGCTTATAAAGACAAACGGGCGCTCGACTGCGGTACCGTCGAGCAGGTCCTCGGTCGGTTCCCATATGCCGGATTCGTCTTCCGTATAGCCGAATTGGTTTTGTGTGTTCATTTTATGCTGCCTCTCTGCGTCGGTTATTTCCGTTTTTATTATATCACCTAATGCGGGTATTGTAAAGGACAAAATAGGCGGCTGTTAAAAACTCAATGCTTTTAACAGCCGCCTGACGTTATTTTACGGAAGATCTGGTATCAGAGCCCCGTCTTTTTTTGACGGAGAAAGAGGACGAGCAGCGCGATGTCTCCCATGAACGAGATGATCGAAATGCACAGCCCGGTCACCGCGACTGCCTTCAGCTTGCCGAGTTTCGATTGCTGCGCGTCGTTTACCGCTCCGAGCGCCGCAAGCTTTTCGTCGTTTTCGCGCTCTTTGGCGTCAAAGCTCTCGCGGAGCGACTTGAGATCGTTGCGAAGCTCTTCGATCTCGCGTTCGAGCTCGCTCTTTACATCGTTTATGTTCTTGCCGAGCGCCTCGTCGGCTTTCTTCATTGCCTCTTCGAGAGCCGCAAGACGGTCGGTGAGCGATTTTATGTCCGATTTCATAAGGTCGGCTGCTATCTGATAGGTCTTTGTCAGCGTGGCGACTGCCTCGCCGAGCTTTTCGGCGCCTGCCTTGTCGCCGTCGGCTATTGCCTTGGTGAGGTCGCTTGTCGCACGGTCGAGGTTATTTCGCACCTCGTCAATGGCAGCCGTGAGCGCCTCGTCGGCTTTCGTCAGCTTTTCTTCAAGCGCGGTGAGCTTTCCGGTGAGCTCGGAGCCGAGGAGTGCGTCCGCCGCCTTGTATGCTTCTGTAAGGTCGTTTATAGCCTTTGCAAGCGCATCGGAATTCGCTTTGTCGCCGTCGTTTATCAGCTTTGTGAGGTCCGCGACAGCCTTATCGAGGTTTGCCTGTACCGTGTCTATCGCATTTTTCAGCGCCTCGTCAACTGCGTTAAGCTTTTCTTCAAGCGCTGCATCCGCTTCGGTGAGCTCCGACTTCAGCAGATCGTCCGCTGCCTTATAAGCCTCGGTCAGATCCTCGATCGCCTTTTTGATAGCCTCTGCCTGACCGCTTTCGAGGGCTGTTTTCAGATCGTTGATGGAGCCCGTAAGGTCTGTGTAGGCATCCTCTATCAGCTTTTTGACCTGATCCTTTGTCGTGGCGAATATCACGAGCACTTCGTTGGAGTCTATACTGCACTGTCCGGTCTGCGCGTTTTTGGCTACTACGACGTATGATGCGCTCGGGCTGCCGGAGGTCACCTCAAACATTGCATATCCGGTCTCGTCGCAATTGATGTTTCCGAGCAACTGTCTTTTTCCGCCGTCAACGCGGTATACGTCAAAATTATGTACGGCTATGCGCCCCGTAAGTATTTGGGGCATATTCCAGCACAGGTATGCCCTCCCTGGTGTGCCGTCGTATTCGACGTGCAGGTCGGTGACGCAGGGAGGTGGAGCTGATACGTTCCTTACCGCGTAGCCGACGAAGGGAACGCCGTTGAACAGTCCGTCCGATGCGTCTGTCTTCCAGCCGATGAGCTGCCAGTCAAAGTTGTATTCCGTCGCATCGTCGCTGAGGTTCTGTACCGTACCCGAGGTCGCGGTCGTCGTCACCTGTGCGGTCGATATGCCCTTTGACTTGAGTGACGAAAGGCTCGTGGTTATGCCGACCGATGCGCCGAAGCCCGCAAAGCTCGAGCCGACCGTAACGGCAAGGTTTATCGAGGCGCTGTCGGACACGGTCTTTGACCGCTCGGTGCCGACAGACGTGCTGTATGCAAGCGTGGATACGCCGCCGGAGTGAGAAAGCCCCATCCAGTTGCCGCTGTTGGTCATGCTGAAGCCGCCTCTGTACTTTGAAACGTCGGAGGCGTATGCGAACGGGTTGCCCTCGTTGTTGAGAAAGTACTTGTTCATGAGAGCGCCGTTGTTTTTGGAGATTATATCGAGATAATACGAAGCCGAGCCGTCAACACCCTTGCCGTATTTCGCATTATATGCCGCGGCAAACGCGTCATACTGCTCCATCGACAGCGAGGTCAGCACGGGATACTGCGGTACGCTGACGACAAACGATGCGGTCTCGTATTTCGGGTTTCCGGTCCGGATGTCGATTCCGGTCAACACGTCATAGCAGTATATGTACATGAGCGTGCGGCGGACGATGACCTGGTTTTTGTTGTTTGCCTCAAACGTCGTGGTGAATTCGGTCGTGCGCGATTCGGTAAATTCTTCGGATATGGCGGTGGAGACCATCGCTTCCATCTCTGTTTTGACCGCAGGGGTCTCAAAGCCCGCCGTGATGCCGATACCAAATGACTTTTCGGTGCCGGAGGACGTCGATCTTGTGTAGCTTTCCGAGTAGCTGTATGACGTTGAGCTGTTGCCCGCGCCGAATTCGTTGAAATACGGTGCCGCCTGAAGGAAGGCGACGACGTTCGGGTCGGTGTAGGCGCTGAGCGTGGTGTTGTATCTGACGGTGAGCGTGTCGCTCGGCACTTTGCTGTTGTAGACGTCAACGTCGGTGAGGAAGACCTTGGAGCTTTCATTGCCGCCGGAAGCACCGAGCATATAGTCGCCTTTTTCCATCACCCAGTCACCGTTCGCGTTTTTGATGATCGCAATGCGTTTGTAGAGATATTCGGCTTTTCCGGCTTTCTTGAAGCCGACGATCATCTCGAGGTTTTCGGCACCGTCATTTCTTCTGCGCATATTGCCGGCTGTTATGCTGCGGATGAATACCTCGTTTACATTTTCCCCATTGCACTTGTTCACGTGGAAGTTGAAGCCGAAATTGCTTTCGGACTGATCCTTTTTCGCCACATCAAGCGAATCGGAGCCCTGAGAACGTTCAAGACCGTACAAACGGGTTTTGGAATTGTACTTTGCCTGATAGATGTATCCGTTTATGAATATGTGAGTTTTTGTGTGCAGTCCGTCAAAGTCAACGCACTCGACAGAACACTGCTGCCATGACGAGTCGTTTATTTTCAGGCTGTCACCGTAGCTGATGGCGGATATCTGACCCGCGTGCGACGTAAGCGAACCGCCTCCGACCCTTATCAGCCGCTCATCGAGTGTGAAAATATGAGTCTGAACCGAGTGACTGTCAGAATCGCTGAAGAAACTGATCGTTCTTCCGTTCTTGTTCAGCATTCCCTCGAAGCCGGCGATGACGATCTCGTTCGTTCCGTTGCCGTCAATGTCGCCTATCGAAACGTCGGGAGCTGCCGGGATATAGGTCGTGCTGCTTCCCGGATTATAGACCTCGCCGGTATTCCTTACGGTCAGATCACCGACGTTCGGGGCGCCCGTGCGCCCTAAACCGACGGCAAGCATCGGGATGCACGCCTTGTACGCGGCTTTGTATTTGTCGGAAAGATTTGAGGTTGAGGAGAGAACGACAAGGTCGTCGATACCGTCGCCGTTGATATCGCCGGTTTCAAGCGAAACGCCGAGCCTGTCGCCGGGGTTCGACGAGATCTGCATACCGTCCATAAAGTGACTTGAGCAGTAATTTACGTATTCCTTGTTGAGATACTCGCTTCCTTTGCGGTTGGTCTGAATACGCTCGGAGCTCCATGTGTCGCTCCAAGACTTCATTCCGGCATATTTGATCTCATACAGTCCGGAGGCAAGGTTTGACGAGGAGGACGAGAAAACATCTATGTGTCCGGTGTAGATGACGAGCGAATCCTTGCCGTCTCCGTCATAGTCACCGGCTGTAATCGAAAAGTAGTTGTTTGCGTCAACCGCTTCGAGATTGGTCCATGCCCAGTCAAGATTGACACTGTCAAATGTCAGCTCGTCTGGTTTGCCCGAACCGTCAGCTTTGAAGATATAAAGGGCGGCTGTGCAGTTGTCGCCGCTGCCTTGCGGCATTTCTTTTATTCCGAGAACCGCGATATAGTCTCTTCTGCCGCCGCCCTTCGGGTCAAAAGCCACTGCCTTTGCGAACCGGAGAGAGTTGAGCTCATCCAGATCACGCCGCATGACCGACAGATTTGGGTGGTCACCGCCCTTGTTGTTGAAGTAGATGCCCTTTAAAATGTTCGAACTTATGAAAAGCTCGTTTTTTTCTATGAGCTTTATAAGGCTCCCGGTGCCGTATGGGGTGAGCGTGCCCTCCGGCACCTCCGGCGCTGCCTGCTCGATGAGCTTCAGTACGTCGCTGCCGCCGAGAGAAGGGTCTACCGGGTCGATAAACTTGGTGATAGTCTCGGCTCCGGTCATCACCGCCATGGGCACAAGACCCAAGATCGTGAAAACGGTCAGTACAACGGCGAGAATACGTTTTTTCATTTTGCTTCCTCCGGTTTTGTAAGTGTAAATTCAAATTTCATTTCAAGCAATAAGAACAGCTTCTGCATAACGCCCGCGGCTATCGCTTTCATATCAAGCCCCGCGATGTATGCCGTGACTCTTTGCTGTTCGTCTTCGGGTACCCTGTATATGCGCATGGCTGAGGTCAGAAAGCGTTCGAGCTTGCGCTCAAGCGGAAAGTGAACGTCGCACTTCTTTGCCATATAATTTCGCATCAGCCCCGACGAGCCTATCTCAAGCTCGTAAAAATCGCTTTCGCCGCTGCCGGGAAGGTACTGCCCGAATATCTGCCGCAGCTCAGCCGTCGTGCTGAGATATATATACTCCGCTGTCTCGGGTACGGTGTATGCCTCGATGTATATCTCGCGCAGGTTTTCGTTCAGCTCGGTCAGCGTGAGCTGTATCGCGGTCTCGACCGCATAGGAGTAGACGGGAGGGAGGTCTTCGCCGGTGATGTCACGTGCAGTGCCGAACTGGTTGCCGAACATCTCAACGACGAATTCCATGAGGACGCTGTCCTTTGTGTGAAACAGGTTCTGATATGTCCCCCTTGTCACGTTTGCTTCCTCGGTTATCTGGCTAACCGACGTTCGGCTGTAGCCCTGCTCCAGAAACAGGCGCGCACAAACGGAAAGTATTCTTTTTCTGATCTCGTTTCCGTCCTTTTTCATATAAGTTCGACCACCCCGCATTCATTAAATGATACGCATACCAATTATATCACGTGCCGTGTGAGAAATCAATAGCGCGGGCAAAATAATTGCCGGTATTCTGTTAAAAAAACGATGCCGCGAGCCTCCCCTCAGCATAAAAATGTATGCCCGCCCGCTTACTGTCCGGCAAGGAAAAAAAGCGCTGACACGCGCCGCCGCGCCGACTTGACGGCATCCTCTGATTGTGATATAATAAAGAGTAGGGTCTGCCCGCCCTGCGGCTGCCGCGGGCGACGGCGGGCATATCCGCAGAAATAACTATTTTCGCCGAAAATGAAAGGAAGACCGTCCGATATGGCTGAAAAAGCAAAAAGCACAACGGCAAAAAAGACCGAAAAATATAACGACCAAAGCATAGTGATGCTCAAAGGCGCAGACCGTGTCAGGCTGCGTCCGAGCGTAATATTCGGTTCGGACGGGCTTGAGGGCTGCGAGCACGCCTTTTTTGAGATACTTTCAAACTCCGTCGATGAGGCGCGCGAGGGCTACGGCAGCGAGATAAAGGTCACGGTCTTTGAGGATCATTCGATAGAGGTAGACGACCACGGTCGCGGCATCCCGCTCGATTTCAACGAAAAAGAGGGACGCTATAACTGGGATCTTATCTTCTGCGAGCCATATGCCGGCGGAAAGATGAACAACAACGCCGAATCGGCGTCGTATGAATATTCGCTCGGTCTCAACGGTCTCGGCGCGTTTGCCACGCAGTGCGCGTCGAAATATATGGAGGTCGATTCCTTTGACGGCAAATACGTCAGGTTTATGAGCTTCCGTCTCGGCAGCCCCGTGGGAGAGCTCGGCGTGCGCGAGCTTTCAAAGGGAGAGCGCCGCACGGGCACAGTTATACGCTGGCTGCCCGACCGCGATGTTTTCACCGATGTGAATATACCGAAGGAATTTTTCGTCGATGTCCTGCGACGTCAGGCGGTCGTCAACGCCGGTGTGAAGTTTATTTTCCTCTTTGAGGAGAACGGCGAGTTCACCGAGCAGGTATTTTACAACGAAAACGGCATACGCGATTATGTCGCCGAGGTCGCGGGCACGTCGGCGCTGACGCAGCCCGTTTTCTGGCACCTTGAAACGCAGGGACGCGACCGCGAGGACAAGCCTGTCTACCGCTTCAAGGCGGATATATCGTTCTGTGTGTCGCAGACGGTGACGATGCTTGAGTATTATCACAACGCGAGCTTTCTCGAGCACGGCGGTTCGCCAGACCGCGCCGTTCGCGTTGCGTTCGTCTACGCGATCGACAAATACCTCAAATCGGCGGGGAAATACAACAAAAACGAGTCAAAGATCACGTTTGCCGACATTGCGGACTGCCTTGTGCTCGTCATAAGCAGCAATTCCACGATAACATCATACGAAAACCAGACGAAAAAGGCGATAACCAACGCGTTCATTTATGAGGCGCTGACCGACTTTATCAAGAAAAATCTTGAGATATACTTCACCGAAAACCCGACCGAGGCAGACAAGATCGCCGCGCAGGTGCTTGTCAACAAGCGTTCGCGCGAAAATGCCGAGCGCACCCGTCTTGATATAAAAAAGAAGCTCACCGGGTCGCTCGACGTTGCAAACCGCGTTGAAAAGTTCGTCAATTGCCGCTCGAAGGATCCCGCGGTGCGTGAGCTTTATATAGTGGAGGGCGATTCCGCTCTCACATCCTGCAAGCTCGGGCGCGCCGCGGAATTCCAGGCGATAATACCCGTGCGCGGCAAAACGCTCAACTGTCTCAAATCGACCTATGACAAGATATTCAAAAACGACATAATCGTTGACCTTCTCAAGGTCATCGGCTGCGGTGCCGAGGTCGGAACACGTGCAAAGGGAAAGGGAAGCGAGGTATCGGCGTTCAGCCTTGAGTCGCTCCGCTGGTCAAAGATAATCATCTGCACCGATGCCGACGAGGACGGGTTCCAGATCCGCACGCTGCTTCTGACGCTATTTTACCGCCTGCTCCCCACGCTCCTTAAGGAGGGAAAGGTATTTATCGCCGAAACGCCGCTTTTTGAGATAACCACTAAGGACCGCACGCTGTTCGCCTTTGACGAATTCGAAAAGGCGGAGATACTGAAAAAGCTCGGAAATCAGAAATATACGCTCCAGCGCTCCAAAGGACTCGGTGAAAATGAGCCGGAAATGATGTGGGAGACCACGATGAATCCCGCCACGCGGCGGCTCGTGGCTGTAACGCCCACCGATGCGGAGGCGACAGAGCGCATATTCGATACTCTGCTTGGCGACAATCTCCCCGCGCGCAAGAAATTCATTACCGAAAACGGCGACAGATATATGAAGGACGCCGATATATAAAACAAAATATCCGGGATGTCATGCGTTGGCATGGCAGCCCGGATATTTTGTTATCTTCCCGCGCGGACGAGCCGTCCGATGCCATCGCGCAGCGCGTCGGCAAGGCGGTCGATATCGTCAACGGTGTTCTGCGAGCCGAAGCTCACGCGAAGCGTGCGGTCGGCGTCGGCGGGCGAAAGCCCGAAGGCGAGCAGCGTTCCGCTCGGTCCGTGCGCGTGCGACGAGCACGCCGAGCCTGCCGAAACGAAAATGCCCTTTTCGGAGAGAAAATGCAGCATCGTCTCGCTTCTGATGCCCGGAAGGGTGAGACTTACTATGTGTCCCGCGGCGTTTGTCGGAAGGTTGAGCCGCACGCCGGCTGCGGGCAGCACATCGAGCGCATGGCGGTAAAGCTCGTCCATGTGTGCCGCGTCGCGTTCGGCGTTTTCGCGTGCCTCCGTGCAGGCACGGGCGAAGCCCGCGATGTCTATCAGGTTTTCTGTCCCCGAGCGGAAGCCCTCCTCCTGCCCGCCGCCGTAAATGACGGGCGCGAGGCGCTTGGCGCGTATCATTCCTGGTGCGACGCAAAGCGCGCCCACACCCTTGGGACCGTGTATTTTATGCGCACTGACGCTCACAAGGTCGGCGCCGAGGCTTGCCGGGGTGAATTTGATTCTCATAAAGCCCTGGACCGCGTCGCAGTGAGTGACAATCTCGGGGTTTTTGGCGTGCGCCATGCGGAAGGCGCGTTCAACGTCGTAGCGCGCGCCAGTTTCGTTGTTTACGAGCATCAGAGATACCATCAGTGCGCCGCCGTCAAGCTCGCGCTCGAGCGCAGCCATGTCGAGCGCGCCGCCGCGCGTCGGTATCTTCACTACCTCAAAGCCCTCGGCGGCAAGTGAGGCGGCTGTGTTGGCGACCGACGGATGCTCGGAGTCGGTCGTGATGATGCGGTTGGATATGCGGCGTTTTTTTGCCAGCGCCGTGCCGCGTATGGCGAGGTTGTTTGCCTCGGAGCCGGAGGCGGTGAATATGATGTGAAAATCATCCGAGCGGCGCAGCCCGAATGCCGCCGCGACCTCGGCGCGGCATGAGCGCAGCAGCGCCGCGCTTTCAAGTCCCGCCGCATGGACAGAGGACGGGTTGCCGTAGCAGCGCGCTGCTGCGGTCATGGCGTCGATAACGCCTTCGGATGGGGCTGTCGTCGCGCTGTTGTCAAGATAGACCGTGTTGTCGTTCATTATTTGAATTTCACCTTTGCGATGATCTGCTCCACTTCGTCCGCGTGAAGGTCATAGCCCTCGGGAGTCGAGGTGTATGTGAAGATGTAGAACATATTTTTGTATATGACAACTATCTGGCGGTATTTGTAGTTCACGTCGGCGATCGACGACGTGTATTCAAAGGATTTGCCGTTGCGCTCGCCGAGCACGGCGTCGGTGACCTCACCCACCGGTGCGTAATTCGGGATCGCCGCCGCAAGCTCCGCACGGCATTTTTCAACATAGCCGTCAAGGGTGGTCACATCGGTCGGGACCATGCAGGTCAGGCTGACGTTTGAGCGGTCCTTGTCGGAATAATAAGCCGACGCGATGCCCGACGAGTCGTTGGGTACCCACGTGCCGGGAACGAACAGATAAAATGCCTCGGCATCCGACGAGACGAGCTTCATTCCGTCGGGAACATCGACGCCCGAGCTGCCGCACGCGGTGAGCAGGAGTAGGGGGATGAGAGTAAGTATGGCAAGGCTGAGTGCTGTCTTCTTTTTCATTTTATTTCTGTGACCTTTCTTTATGGATATTGATCTGCCGTGTTTTTATTTTTGCGCATCTGCCGACAGCAGCCGCTGCCTTCAGTATTCCGTATTTTCCGCTTTCGTATGTCAAACCGCCCTGAAGGTAGACGGTGTACGGCTCGCGCAGCGGACCGTCGCAGGAAAGCTCTATCGACGAGCCCTGCACGAACGCACCCGCAGCCATTATCACCTCGTCGGAATAGCCGGGCATTGCCCACGGTACGGGTTCGACGTAGGCGTCAACCGGAGAGCCCGACTGTATTCCGCGGCAGAAAGCGCAGAGCGCCTCGGGCGAGTGAGTTACGACGGTCTGGATTATATCCGAGCGGCGCTCGTCCCACGTGGGCGAGGTCTCGTAGCCGAGCTTTTCGAAAATATATGCCGCAAGGTGCATGGTCTTGAGCGCGGCGGCAACGGTGTGCGGAGCGTAGAAGAAGCCGCGGAAGAGGTTTTTGTTTTGCCCCATCGTGCAGCCGACCTCGGCGCCTGTGCCGACGGTCGTTAGCCTGTACGAGGCAAGCTCGACGGCGCGGGCGCTTCCCGCGATATAGCCGCCGGTCTCCGCCATTCCGCCGCCGGGGTTCTTGATGAGCGAGCCGATGAGCATATCCGCGCGCGGCTCGGCGGGGGATGTGAATTCACCGTAGCAGTTATCGACCACCACCCATACGTCCGGGTGAGCGGACTTTACGGCGTCGTAAAATTCGCCGATCTCGTCCGGCGTGAGCGTGCGGCGGTTGAGATAACCCTTTGAGCGCTGTATGAACACGACCTTCACCGTCGGGTCGGCGGCAAGGCGGGCAAGAACGCCGTCGGTGTCGAGTCTGCCGTCGGCGGTAAGCTCATGCTGAGCGTATTTTACGCCGAAGTCGGCAAGCGAGCCGTTGCCGGGCGTGCCGGAGATGCCGATGACCTCCTCAAGCGTGTCGTATGGCTTGCCCGCGACCGAGAAAAGCGTGTCGCCGGGGCGAAGAAGGGCAAAAAGCCCGGTCGAGAGGGCGTGTGTTCCGTTTACAAAGTTGATGCGCACGAGCGCCGCCTCGGTGCCGAATACCTCTGCATACACCCTGTCGAGCACCTCTCTGCCTTTGTCGTCATAGCCGTAGCCCGACGTTCCCGCAAAGCAGCCGTTGCTCACCTTGTTGTTTTCAAACGCCGCAAGCACGTCGGCGGTGCGGCGGTAGGAGTTTTCGTCTATTTCCGCAAATATGGGTGCAAGGGCGCGCTCCGCTTCGGCTGCAAGAGCCGTGATCTCGTTGTTTTCCATTTCAATACCGCTTTCGTTTTTTTATTTCTGTGATGTCACACGCGCCATGAATGACTCAAGGCGCGACACGTCGCCGCTCGACATGAGCGTAACGCTGCCATGCTTGTCCGCCGGGGCTTCGATGCCCGCGTCGTGCAGGCGTCTTGCCACCTGCCTGGCGATGCCCGCAGCGCCGTCAAAAACGGGGATGCCGTCGCCGACGGCACGCATAACGGCGTCCTTTATCAGCGGATAATGAGTGCAGCCGAGCACGGCGGCGTCGAATCTTCCCCTGTGCGGGGAGATGAGTTTATCAAGATATTCGCCGAATACCGGACTTGAGGGGTCGTTTTCTTCTATCATCGTTGCAAGCCCCGGGCAGGGGACCGCAATTACTTCGGCGCCGCAGCAGCGTGTTTTCACGAGCGTTGAAAATCTCTCCTCGGCTACCGTTACCGGTGTTGCGAGAACGAGAATGCGGCGATACCCCGCGTCGGCTGCCGATTTTACCGCAGGCTCGGTGCCTATAACGGGAATGTCGGTGTAAGCCTCGCGCAGCGCTTCCACCGCGGCTGCGGTAGCTGTGTTGCAGGCGACCGTTATGGCTTTTGCACCCATCCCGACGAGCTTTTTCGCCACACCGAGCGACACGCGCCTGATCTCGTCATGCGTCAGCGCACCGTAGGGAGCGTTTGCCTCGTCGCCGTAGTAGATGAAATCCTCATGCGGTAGCGCCCGTGTCAGCTCGGCAAGCACCGTGAGCCCGCCGACACCCGAGTCGAACACGCCGACGGGGGCGGAAGGATCGATATTTTTTTTCATTTTTATTTTGATCGGTTTATTTGAGTCGGTTCACATATTCGCGGAAGGCGTTGCCGCGCTCCTCAAAATTGCGGAAGCGGTCAAAGCTCGTGCAGGAGGGTGAGAGCACCACGGCGGAGCCGGGGCGCGCAAGCTCTCTCGCGCGATCGACAGCCGCAAAAAAGTCGTCCTCATAAACAACTGGCAGCGTGCTGCCGCCGCGCCGTGCCGCCTCGGCTTCGAGAGCCGCACGTATAACGGGCATCGCCTCACCCGACACCACAACGCCGCCGGCACGGTCGTAAAGCGCACGCGCAAGACCGTCAAACGGAAGGTGCTTGTCGCGCCCGCAGAGAATGAACACGGGGCGGCAGTCAAACACCGAGAGCGCCGCCTCGGTGCGCGTGGGCGTCGAATCTATCGAGCTGTTGTAATATTTAACGCCGTCAAGCTCGCGCACGAGCTCGATGCGGTGGGGAACACCGCCGAATGTGCGCGCTATGTGCCTCAGGTCTTCCTTTTCGGCAAGCCCGCGCGTCAGTGCCGCGGCGGTCATATAGTTTTCGACGTTGTGGAGTCCCGGCAACTTTATATCCTCACGGCGAAGAAGCTCCTCCTCGTACCTGCCGTCGGAGAATACGATGCTGTCTCCGCGCAGAAATACCGCGCATGCGTTGCCTCGGTGCGCCTCGGGGACCGTTTCGTCATACGATGAGGTGTGAGCGGAAAAGAATGTTACCGCGCCGTGAAAATCGGGGTCGGCGTCGGCTGCCGCTGCCGCGGCGGGGCTTTTGGCGTTGAGCACCAGAAGCTCGGTCCCGCTGCCGAAAACATTGTATTTTACGCGGGTGTATTCCTTCATGCCCGTGTGCCAGTTGAGGTGGTTGGGTGTGATGTTGGTGATGGCTGCGCGCCGTGCCGCGCCGTGCATCGTCATGAGCTGAAAGCTCGAGAGCTCAAGCACGGCAAAGTCGCACTGCTTCATTTCCGAAACGCGGGAGAGCAGAGGTGTGCCGATGTTCCCGCCTACATATGCGGTGCCGCCGCGCCTTTTTGCCGCCTCCGAGAGCAAAAGGTGGGTCAGGGTGGTCGTAGTCGTTTTGCCGTCGCTTCCGGTTACGGCAATGACCGTGGCGGGTGTCGCGTCGCAGAACCATTCCATTTCGGAGGTCAGCAGGGCGCCGCGCCGCACGGCTTCGGGAATATCGCCGGCGTCGGGTCTTATGCCGGGAGAGCGGAAGATGACGGCGTTTTGCAGCTCGCCGCCGCAAAGCCCGCGAGTGGGATCGCTGCCGCATATAAATACCGCGCCGCGGTCGGCAAGCTTTTTTGCGGCATCGCCGAGAGCGTCGAATTTCTTTCCGTCGCGTATCTCGATGTCGGCTCCCATGTCGGCAAGCATTTCGGCAAGCGGCAGATTCGAAACACCGATGCCGAGTATTATCGCCTTCCCGCGCGGGGCGGTAAAGAGGCGTTCCTTTATATTTTCAGATAACATAAAACAAGCCCGTTTCTTTCAGGATAATTATTCACATTATATTATATGTATTTTTTCGCCCGCGCGCAAGACCTCAAGGTGATATTTCTTGACACTTTGCGTAAAATCATTTATAATATTTTGTAATATGAGCGAAAACGGGAGGCAAGTGATGAAATATACCGTAAAACAAAGAGTGTTCAGCTTCGGCGCGAAATACGACGTGTGGGATACCGACGGTAACCCGGTCTATCACGTGCGCGGCGAGATACTCTCGCTCGGGCGCGTTCTGCATATTTACGACACGCGTGACAACGAGGTCGCAACGGTCGAGCAGCGGCTGTTCACCTTCGGGTATAAATACGACGTATACTGCGGCTCATCCCTCAGAGCTACCATCTCAAAGAAAATGTTCACATTTATCGGTTCGCGGTATATCATCGAAGGCACCGATTGGCAGGTCGAGGGCGCGCCGTTTTCGCATGAGTTTTCGATAACCGACGGCTCGGGGCACGAGGTGGCGTCGATAAGCCGTGAGTGGTTCACATGGGGCGACTGCTATCTCATCGACGTGCCGTATGAGGATTCGCTTATGGGGCTTGCCGTCGTGCTTGCTATCGACGCCGTGATAGACGCGGGCAGAAACAACTGAGACAAAAATTAAATGCAATGGGTGTTCAAAAACTCATTTTGAGTTTTTGAACACCCATTATGCCGTCAGAGCATATATTTGTTTTTCAGATAGATATATAGCAGGTAGAACATGGCGCCGATAACGACTATCGCAACAACGACGATCAGCACCGTTTTTATCGTCTTTTGCAGGGCTTCGCCGTTTATGCCTTCCTTCGTTGTCTCTGCGGATGCGTCACTGCTCTCGGGTGACGCGGGCGTGAGCTCGGAGGTCGAATCGGGCCCTTCGGGAGCCGTATCGGGTGCGGATGTCGTGGGCGTCGTGTCCGATGCGGTTGAGTCGTGGGCTGTCGTGCCGTCCGGCACTGCGGTGAATGCAACGGCGAATCTGCCAAAGGCGCCCGATGCCGCAAACGTGACATATCCGTCGGCATACGTTGCGTCCGCAAGCCGTGCGCCGTTCTTGTATATTTTATACCTTCCCGTGTTGCCCGACTGTATCTTCAGCACGAGCGTCAGCGTTCCTTCGGGCGAAAAGCTCTTGCCGTTCTGCGTGAATGCCACGTCGATTACCGCAACGAGCGTCATGCCGTCCGCTTTTGCGGCGTCCTCGAGCTTTTTTCGCTCATCGGCGCCGAGAGAGGATGTGACGTCCTTTATGCCGAGGGCGCTCCCGTTCGGGAAGGAATACCCGCCCGATGCCGCGGCGCTGCCTCTGTCACCGTCGAAAAGTATCGACGTGAGGCGCGGCAGTGTTTCTGTCTCTGTCTTGCCGCACACGGTGCAGGCGCGCGTTCTTTCGCCGTCCGCCGTAGCAGTGGCTGCTTTTGTGATCCTCCATTCGCCGAAGGTGTGACCTGTCATGTCAAGGCGCGCCGTCTCGGCGACCGCACCGCAGATCCTGCAATAACGCACTGCCTGACCGTATTCGGTGCAGGTCGGCTGCTTAAGTATCACACGGTCGCCGCCCGCAACGCATTTGTGCGACGCGGCTTTGACCGTCACCTTGAAGGTGCGCGTATAATCGCCCCATTTTGCCGTTACGGTCTTCTCGCCCTCCGTGTCCGACGAAAATCCCGAAAAGGTGATGCCCTCGGTCACGGTCTTTGACGAGCCGTCGTTGTATTTTACCCTGAAAGCGGCGCCGGTGCCGTCAAATTTGTCTCCCACGGCATATACGGTCTTTGACGGTGCGACAAGTTCGGCGCTCTCGGGCTGCACTTCCTTTACCGTGACGGTAAATGTGGTATCAAAGCCCATATAACGTACCGTCACCGTGATCTCGCCCGCCGTGCCGAGATGTGTTTCACGGCGCAGCTCGTATCCTTCGTAAACGGTCACGGCAGGGCCCGCAGAATATGTAGCCGTCAGCTCGAGCCCTCTGAGGTCAATGTCCTCGCCGACGAAGTAGACAGATTTGTTCGGCTTACTTTTGACGCTTATGCCGGTCATCTTGCGCACCGACACGGTGAATTCCGTCGTAAAGCCGCGGTATGTGACCTTTACGGTCTTTTCTCCCGCCGACGACGAATCAAAGCCGGAGCACATCGACGCGTCGCCGGATTTTATCTCGGCGGAGCCGTCGCTGTATATGAGGCGGAGTCTGAGCCCCGCGGCGCTGAATGCGTCGCCGATGTCGTATATCTTTTTGTCCGGCGCCGAAGATATCTCTATCTTTCTCAGCGTTTTCGGCACGGTTATCGGATCCTCGGGCGTTGTGTCGGTCGCCGCTGTGGGCAAAATGCCGCAGAGCGCCGCCAGAAGGACGGCAACAAATGCCGCAAGACCGCAAAATGCCGCAGTCGTGAAAGTGCTTCTACGGTGCTTTTTCATTTTCTTCCTCCGTTTTGCCGCGTGTGCGCCCGCACGGCGCGGCTTTTTATTTTTGACTTTTCATTGCCCTTATCTGCCGCACATGAACACGCGGCGCAGCTTCAGCACCCACAGGCGCACAGCCCGTCCGAGCGCAATGTCGTAAATGATGAACGCTGCGTTTACGAGCGGATACCACAGCCAAAGCAGCGAGGCATCGTCTGCGCCCGAGGCAAAGAGCAGATGAGATATGAAATATGCTGCCGTTACGGCGGCGTTGAGTATGACGAGCTTGAGCACCGTCCCCGCAACGCGCCCGAGGCGGTCGAGCGTTATCTTGAGCATCGGATAATATCCGAGAAATACCGTATAAAGCAGTGCCGGCGAGCGGTTCGGCAGCAAAAGCCACGAAAGCAGCGCCGTTACCGCAAACACGCACAGTGCGTCACGCCTGCCGGATTCGGATATCACGGCTATGAGCAGAAACGACGCGAACGCGGCGGCGGAGAGGTCGAGAACATCTACGACGGAGCCGAGATACATTACGGTGATCCCGAGAGCCGCCGCTATCCCGCCGACAGCCGTTCTCCGTGCAAGAGACGGCGTGCCCCGGCGTTTGCCCGCGGCGCTCATGTCAGCATCCGCCGCGGCTGCCGCAGCAAAGGCTCTGGCAGCAGTCGGCGCAGAGAAGGGCGGTGCAGAGGCTGCCGCAGCCGGGGGAGAATTCGGTCTGCGTGTATGTTGCGCTCCTGCGGCGCAGCGCCTCGCGTGCGTTCTGATATTCTTCGTTGTACGGCTCGCGCTCGCAGGCATAGTCGAAATGTCTGCCCGCGTCGGCGTAGTTGCCGCGCCTCACCATCACGCAGCCGATGAGAAAGTGCCATTCGGCTCCGCGCAGCTCTGCGCCCATGCCGGTGAGCACCGCCTCGGCTTCGGCTATGCGATTCTGGTTTATATATGATCTGACCGCCGCGAACTGCTCGGCGCCCGCGCCGGTGTATCCGCGGCTGCCGCTGTACCCGCCGTAGCCCGTGCCGCCATAGCTGCCGGTGCTGCTGCCGTACCCTGCGGAGGAGCCGCCGTAGCCGGTGTCCTGTCGGCTGCCGCCCTCGGCGCGCTCCTTGCGTATGCGGTCGTAGGCGTCGTTGATCTCCTTCATTTTTTCTTCTGCGAGATCGGCAAGATCCGAGTCGCGGTATTTATCCGGGTGATATTTGCGCGCCAGATCGTGATATGCTTTTTTTATCTCATCGTCGTCGGCGCTGCGGTCAACACCGAGTATCTGATATGGGTCGGACATTTATTCCTTTTCCTTTCCTGCCGGTGCGGGTGCTGTGCCCGCGTCCGGCGCGGTCTTTTCGGTTATTTTGTCTGTAACGCCCGCCGCGGCACGTGGCATTCCGAGTGTCAGTATATTTTCGCATATCGCCCACGCCTCTGGTGCGCGGGTGCGCATTTCCGCGTCGGCAAGGTCGAGCGCCGCGCGTGCGGCGTCAAGCTCTGCCGAGAGAGTGCACGAAAACGTGAGCGCCTCGTCGGGCGTCAGCGTTCCGCGCCCGTAGAGAAGGGATATCGGGTTGAACCTGCCGTGTTTGCGGTCCTCGGCAAGATCGTCAGCCGCGTCAACACAGTAGAGCCACCTGCCCGCCGCCGAGGCAGCGGCGCGCACTATCCGCGCCGCGGCGCCGTCAAGCCCTGCCGCGGCTGCATTGCCTATCATTCTGCCGCTTATCGCTGCGGGAATGTCGATGCTTGCGCTCTCGGGAGTCGAGCATCGCTGTTCGGCTTCCGCAAGCTCGCGCATCCCGTTGCTTACGGCGGCAGCGGCGTCGACGGCAAGTCTGCCGGCGCGCCCGGCGGCGCGTGAGAGAAAACGCCCCGCAGTGCGCGCACCGAAGCGGCGCATGCCGCGTTCGTCTGCGGCATCGTCTGCCAGCTTTCCGCAGGCAAGCAGTGTGCATATCACGGCGGCGGAATCCACCGCGTCGCACGGTTCTGCCGCCGCGCGGCGGCAGAACGGATGGCGCAGGCAGCGGATCTTTGACACCTCGGGCTGCTCGCCCGTGACCGCCGCGCGCAGGAGGGCGATAAATACCGCATCATATGAAAGCGTCAGCCTTGAGCGCTGACCGCACAGCCTGCCCATAGCGGTGCAAATGCCGCAGTAGAGCGCGCGGTAATATTCAGATTCACGTATCCGCAGCTCGCGCTCGACGGGACGGATATATCCGAACATCGTGTCCTCCTATTGTATCTGTAAATGAAATTCTCCAGTTTAATAATACTATATTTTACCCCCGAATGCAATACCTAATTGTAAATATTTGCGCCGCTTATTTAGGGCGCATATGCGGGCACAACGTAAAAGCAGCGCCCGACCGCAAGGTGGGGCACTGCTCTTCGGTATTGTTTTATCGGCTTACAGAAGGAATCCTTCAAGTATGTCGGCGATGCGCTCGGATGCGTGTCCGTCGCCGTATATCTTCGACGCCCGCGCCGCGAGCCTGTATTCCGCGCTGTCGTCGAGCATTGAGGAAAACGCGCCGTACACGCCTTCTTCATCTGTGCCGACGAGCCGCAGCACGCCCGCCGCGATACCCTCGGGGCGCTCGGTCACGTCGCGCATCACGAGCGTGGGCTTGCCGAGAGCCGTTGCCTCCTCTTCGATGCCCCCCGAGTCCGTAAGCAACAGATAGCTGCGGCAGAGCAGGTTGTGAAAGTCCGAAACGCCTATCGGTGCGGTGAGGCACACCGACGGGTCGCCGCCGAGGATCTCTCCGGCGATCGCGGCAACGTCCGGGTTCGGGTGGACGGGAAATATCACTCTGACATCGCGGTGTTCGTCGGTCACGCGGCGTATGGCGCGCAGCATCCCGCGCATCGGTTCTCCGGCGCTTTCACGGCGGTGCGCCGTCACGATAACGAGACGGTTGCTGCCCGCCCAATCGAGCAGCGGGTGAGAATAATCCTTGCGAAGCGTAAAGTTCAGCGCATCGACCGAGGTGTTCCCCGTCACGAATATCCGTGCCGGATCCTTGCCCTCGGCAATGAGCTCGCGCCGCGCCGTCTCTGTCGGTGCAAAGTCAAGGGTGCTGAGCATTCCTACCGTGCGGCGGTTGAATTCCTCGGGATAAGGCGAATCGAGACGGTGTGTTCTCAGCCCCGCTTCAATATGTCCGATGGGTATGCCGAGATAAAACGCCGCGAGCGCGGCGGAGAACGCCGTCGTCGTGTCGCCGTGAACGAGAACGATATCCGGCGCTTCGGCTTCGAGCACCGGACGTATGCGCGCGAGCACGTCTCCCGTGATATCGAAAAGCGTCTGCCGCTCTTTCATGACCGAAAGGTCGCAGTCGGGCATGACGCCGAATGTTTCGAGCACGTCGCGCGACATATCGCGGTGCTGCCCGGTATAGCATACAACAGTGGCGCATCGCGCGCGACGCCGCAGCTCCCTCACGAGAGGACACATTTTGATCGCTTCCGGCTTTGTGCCGAATACCGCCATTATCTTCTTCATTTTATACATCCTCTCGCGCCGTGCCGTCGGAGCGGACGGTCTTTGTACCTGCCGCGGTACGTCCGCCGGTTTTTTCTTCAATAAATTATACCACATACGGACACGAAAAACAAGTGGGCTGTCGCGTGTAAGCGCGACAGCCCCGTCTGTTCGGTTATTTTCGGTTTACTCCCGACAGGTCACCTCACTGTCCGTCTTGGGCGCAGGCCTTTTCAGATCGTCGGTGTCGAGCAGACCGGTCGTAAAGGTGATGCGTGCGGAATACTTTTCCATGTCGTCGGGTTCGCGCGAAACATCCCAAACGATACTGTATTCCTTGCCTGCGACAATGTCATAGCCGCTGAGGTCGGCGGTGAAGTGAGTTATCTGTCCTCCGTTCGAGCTGATGAACATATTCGGAAGACCGAGCCCTCTGCCTTTTTTCGGCTTCATCGGTTCGTCGCCGCAATACAGCCCGGCATCCGAGAAGATGCACGAATCTGGACCTTCGTTTTCTACGTCGATGTTGAGCCGGCAAAGTCTGCCGTCCTCGGTGCAGAGCGACACGAATATGATCTTTACACCTTCAATATCGCACCGGGCCTCTTTTATCTCGTTTATCACCGGTTCGTTTTTGCCTTGAGCGGTTATCGGATTCGTGAGAAGGCAAAGCGCGAGGACTGCGCAGACCGCTGCGGCAAACGCTATCGCAGCGACAGAATGTTTTTTGTAATTCAGCACTTTTTTGATCCTTTCTTTTACATTGATCCCGCCGAACGGCAGGGAATCGACCGACAGCCCGCTTTTTGCTGTGCTCAGATCGAGCACAGCCTGAGAATAGCGGCGCTTTTCTTCAAATTCGAACGACTTTATCACTTTTTCATCGCAGGCGAGCTCTATATCGCGGCAAAAGAGCATATGGGCTATCAGGCAGAACGGATTGAACCAATGCACGGCACGAATGATATATGAGATCAGCTTCCATACGTTGTCGCGGCGCGTTATGTGCGCCCTTTCGTGCGCGATGACGAAGGCCTTGGTCTCTCCCGCAAGCGCTGATGGAAGATATATTTTCGGGTGTATCATTCCGATAACGAACGGGGAGGATAAGCCGTCGCAGAGATAGGCCCCGCTGTCGTCCCTGATGCTCATTGCTACCCTGCGCCGGAGCTTCAGCCGGCTCACGATTGCATATGCGAGAAAGGCGCAAACGCCTGTCAGCCATATGAGCGCGGCTGCGTGCAAAAGCATACCGTAGCGGACGGCGGCGCCATCCGCCGCGGGCGCGAGAATGACGTCAAGCGCCGGGTCCACGATGTCGCCTACGGCAGCGATGCCGCTGTTTATCCCGACGGCGGGCAGATTGGCGGAGCCCGACACGACGGGGCTGGCGCTCGGCATCACGCTGAACGCGCTTTCGGGCGCCGCAGGCAGCACAAGGCGTATCGCGGGGATCGCCCACATGAGGCAGATAAGCGCGCGCGGAGCTTTTCTTATGATGCACCGCGCAAGCATCACGGCGAGCACCGCTACGGTACCCGTCAGGCTCATGCTGAGAACAGCGAGAAAAATTTCGGACAGGATATCGGCAAAGCCATCCATGCTCATTCCTCCTTTGCCTCGTCGATCATCCGCTGTATCGCGGCAATATCATCCGGAGTCAGTCGCTTACTGTCGGAAAATGCGGCAAGAAACGATGGGAGCGAGCCGCCGAACACATCGTCTACAAAGCGTGCGCTTTGCATTGCGTGAAGGCGGTCGCGCGTTATCAGCACTGTCACGGTGCCGTTTTCCATGCAGAATATGCCGTTGTCGCAGAATTTGCGCAGCGCGGAATACACGGTGGGACGCTTCCAGTTCAGCTCCTCGGCGCATCTTTTTACAAGCTCGCCCGTGGACATGGGCGAGCTTTCCCACACTATGTCCGCAAAACGCGCGTCTACCGCGCCGAGCTTCAGTTCGTTCATTGGTCTTACCCCGCTTTCGGTCTTTTTTTGAGTGTTGGTAGCCTACCGACAATAATAGTTTATAACCTACCGACAAGTTTGTCAAGGGCTTTCGGGCAGAAAATCCCGAAGTTACAATTTGTTCACAAGTGAACCCGGAGCGGCAGTCCTGCGCCGCGTCGGGGCTTCGATAAAAAACAGCCGCCGTGACAAGTCACGGCAGCTGTTTTCGGATTTATATAACATAATCGCCCGAGGCGGTATTTTCCATAAGATCGGCAAGTGTCATTCCGTCGAAAAATGCATTCGTAAGCTCATAATACTTCTTCCACATAGGCAAAGTGCGGCAGAACGGTGCGCGTGAGCACGGTTCGGCTCCTGCAGCAAGGCAGGCGACCGGGGCAAGGTCGCCCTCGGTGGCGCGCAGGATGTCGCCTATCACATATGTGTCCGGTTCGCGACAAAGACGGTACCCGCCGCCCTTGCCGTGCGCGCCTTCGATAAAGCCCGCGCCTGTCAGAAGCGGCATGATCTTTTCAAGGTATTTCGGCGATATCTCCTGACGCGCCGCAACGTCTTTTATAGGGATATAGTCCCCGCCGCGGTGCTCCGCAAGATCGAGCATAACGCGTATGGCATATCTTCCTCTTGTTGATATCATGGAGCAGCATCTCCTTGCTTCGTTATCGGTCCGACGGCAGTATCACGCCGCCGCCGAGCACGGTGTCGCCGTCATAAAGCACGGCAGCCTGCCCGGGCGTTATAGCCCGCTGCGGCTCGTCGAATGTGACGTTCACCGTTCCGTCGGCATCCGGACATACCGATGCCCACTGCTCCGGCTGGCGGTAGCGTATCTTCACCTTGCAGCGCAGAGGCGCTGTGGGTGCCTCGCCGGATATCCAGTTGAAATCGCCGACGTGTGCGTGCAAGGAATAAAGCTCTGCCTCCTCGCCGAGCGTCACCGTGTTTTTTACCGGATCAAGTGCGGATACATATCTTTTTCCCGGCAGCGGTATGCCTAGCCCCTTGTGCTGACCTATGGTGTAGCGTATGATCCCGTTGTGCCTGCCGAGTATGTTGCCGTCCCGGTCAACAAAATTGCCGGGAGTCGTAGGCTTTCCCGTATGCAGCTCAATAATGCGGGCGTAATCGCCGTCGGGAACAAAGCAGATGTCCTGACTGTCGGGCTTGTCGGCATTGATGAGCCCGCCCTCATCAGCCACACGGCGCGTTTCGGTCTTGCACATCCCGCCGAGAGGGAAGAGTGTGTGCGCAAGCTCGTCCTGCGTCATCGCATAGAGCACGTAGCTCTGATCCTTTGACGGGTCAACGGCTTTTTTGAGGAGATATTTGCCGTCTCGGTATTCTATCCGCGCGTAGTGCCCGGTCGCTATATGGTCGCAGCCGAGAATTTTTGCACGCTCGTAGAGCTTGCCGAATTTCATATATCTGTTGCAGTCGATGCAGGGGTTCGGTGTCATGCCGTGAAGGTAGCTGTCAACGAATTTGTCTATAACGGTCGCTCTGAAATCGTCGGAGAAGTTGAAAACGTAATAGGGCATTCCGAGCCGGTGCGCAACGCTGCGCGCGTCCTCGACATCGTCAAGCGAACAGCAGGTGTGTGCGCGTGAGATGCCCGCATCCTCGTTGCCGTAAAGCTTCATGGTACATCCGATACACTCATTGCCCGCGTCGGTCAGCAGGCGGGCGGCGACGCTGGAGTCAACGCCGCCGCTCATTGCGACAAGTATCTTCATCCGTGCTCTCCGCTCAGTCCGCAAACAGCGGAGTGGAGAGGTAGCGGTCGCCCGTGTCGGGAAAGAGGACCACGATGTTCTTTCCCTCGTTTTCGGGACGCTTTGCAAGCTCTATCGCCGCATGGAGGGCAGCCCCCGAGGAAATGCCCACAAGAACGCCTTCGTTTTTGCCCACGAGCTTGCCGCCCGCAAACGCGTCCTCGTTTGCAACGGGGATTATCTCGTCGTAGACCTTTGTGTCGAGCACATCGGGAACAAAGCCCGCGCCGATGCCCTGTATCTTGTGCGGTCCCGCAACGCCGGTGGAAAGCACAGCCGAGGTCGCAGGCTCGACAGCAACGACCTTTACGTCGGGCTTTTTCGACTTGAGATATCTGCCTATGCCGGTGATGGTGCCGCCGGTGCCGACGCCCGCAACGAAAATATCGACGGCGCCGTCGGTGTCCTCGTAAATTTCGGGGCCGGTGTGCTCAAAATGCGCCTTCGGGTTGGCGGGGTTAACGAACTGACCGGGGATAAAGCTGCCGGGTATCTCCTTGGCGAGCTCATCCGCCTTGGCAATGGCGCCCTTCATGCCCTTTGCGCCCTCGGTGAGCACCAGTTCGGCGCCGTAAGCTTTCATGATCTGGCGGCGTTCGACCGACATGGTCTCGGGCATCACGATGATTATGCGGTATCCGCGCGCCGCGGCGACCGAAGCAAGACCTATGCCGGTGTTGCCAGAGGTCGGCTCGATTATGACCGAACCCTCGTGAAGCAGCCCGCGCGCCTCGGCGTCGTCTATCATCGCCTTGGCGATCCTGTCCTTTACCGAGCCTGCGGGATTGAAATATTCAAGCTTTGCGAGGATCTTTGCTTTGAGCCCGAATTTCTTTTCTATGTGTGTGAGTTCAAGCAGCGGGGTGTAACCTATAAGCTGGTCTGCCGAAGTGTAAATACGTGACATTGTTCTGTCCTCCATTGTATTGATGCGCAAAGTCCAATACCACCAACAGAGTGGTTTGGTGTGTTATTGGACGTATTATATCACCGTCGGGCGCGCTTGTCAATAGGTTGGGCGATATTTTTCATAATATCTTTTTTTTCACTTGACAAATGCGCACAAAAGGCGTATAATCATTGCAACGGATCATCAAAAAAGGAGAAAGCAAATGAAAAAAGCATATCCGGTAGTCATGACGCCCGTCGAAACGGGTTTTGTCGTTTCTGTGCCCGATTTTAATATTGATACACAGGGCGCCGATATTATCGAAGCCATTGAGATGGCGCGGGACGCCATCGGTATAATTGGGATCGACATGCAGGACGACGGAGAAGAACTGCCCGATGCCTCTGATCTTGAGGCTGTCAGGCTCGGCGCCGAGCCGGGAGAAACAGTGACGCTCGTTGATATCGATTTTTCGGATTACCGCCGTAAGAACGACCTGCGTACGGTGAAGAAAAACTGCACCGTACCCGCATGGCTCTGCTATGAGGCAGAACACGCCGGCATCAACTTTTCAGCCGTATTGCAAAAAGCGCTGAAGGCGGAGCTTCATATTACCGACAGATAAAAATCAGGCTCGGCGGCGCGGTGAGTCGGTCTCAATGCTCCCGCGAAAGACCTCAACAGCATCTCCGGTCATAAAAAGCGTGCCGTCGGCGTCATATCTAACGGTCAGCGTGCCGCCGCGAAGGTGAACGGGAATGTCCTCTCCGCGCGGGCAAAATCCGTTTTCGACAGCCGCAGCCGCCGCGGCGCATGCACCGGTGCCGCAGGCGAGCGTTTCTCCGCTGCCGCGCTCCCATACGCGCATATAAAGGCTGCCGTCCGGCTCCGCACGTACGAACTCGGTATTCACACGCTCGGGGAAAAGCGGAGAATTTTCAAATTCCGGACCGACGGCTTCAAGGTCAAGCGCATCGGGATCGTTGCAAAACACAACGCAGTGAGGATTGCCGACCGATACGCACGTGACTGTGTATTCCGCGCCGCCTACCGTGACCTTGCGCCCGATAACGCTTTCACCGGCGAGAAGGACGGGGATATTCTGCGGAGCGAACTCCGCTTTTCCCATCATTACGCGCGCGCCGGTAGCAATGCCGCCGCGAACTATCATGTCAAGGACGCGTACGCCCGCCAAAGTCTCCACCGTTATCTGCCCGCGCCGCACGCCGCGAACGTCGTAAAGGTATTTCCCGACGCAGCGTACAGCGTTGCCGCACATAAGCCCCTCACTGCCGTCGCGATTGAACATCCGCATTTTTGCGTCGGCTTTGTCCGACGGGCAGATGAATACCGCTCCGTCGCCGCCTATCCCGAAATGGCGGTCTGAGAGCTTTATCGCAAGATATGACGGGTCCGGCACCGGGGCATCGAGACAGTCTATGAAAATATAATCGTTTCCGCAGCCCTGCATTTTGACGAATTCAAGCCTTCTGTCCATGGCATCTCCGTTCCTCCGCCGTCGGCGGCATAACAGTAATGGGGCGGTCGTGCGGACTTTTTGCCGCCGCGGCGACCGTTATGCTTTAATTATATGCCCCGACAGGGGAGGTGTCAATAGGATACGGAAAAAAGACAGTCGTGGGACCGTAAACCGATCGTCGGTATGTGTCCGAAAAAATAAAATGAGAATTTGCGCGATTTTTTTGAAAAAAGGTATTGCATTTTTTGCTTTGCTGTGATATAATAAGCAAGTCGTGAGCAGTATGGCCCGTTGGTCAAGCGGTTAAGACGCTAGCCTCTCACGCTGGAAACATGGGTTCGATTCCCGTACGGGTCACCAACAAAAAAAGACGGCTTTTGCCGTCTTTTTTTGTTGCTAATCCATTTAGATAAATCGGACCCACTCAAGCCCGCCGCACGGCGGGCTTGAAAGGGTTTGCGCCGAGGTGAACGAAGAGGTCTGATTTTCTGACGCGCAAACCGGGGTTCAGATTCCCGTACAGTTTTCAAAGCGAAAGGACGGCTTTTGCCGTCCTTTTTGTTGCTAACCTATTTAGATAAATCGGACCTACTCAAGCCCGCCGGAAGGCGGTGGACATCCACGTGCTATGCTTGCCGCGGATGCCCGCAGACGCAGAGCGCCGGGAAATCGGGAAATACAACTTGATATATTTAATTGTTTATGATATAATACATTTGAAAAACAAAGCGACACTATACTTTCCATCAACAAACACTTCGTGGAATATTTTTTTGAAATCCGATATAATAAAATCACAAAAGCGCTTTTGAATACTTTTGGGAGGACAAAAATATGTCTGTTGGTTCTACAATTAAGCGTTTACGCCGCGAGAAAAATATCACGCAAGAACAGCTTGCCGAATATCTGGGCATCACATCGCGCGCAATTTCACAGTGGGAGTGCGGCCGCACCGCTCCCGATATTTCGCAACTACCCGCGCTCTGTCATATTTTTGATGTTTCGTCTGATGTTCTGCTTGGAATTGATGTCGAAAAGAATAACGAGAAAATAAAAAAATATCTAAATGACGCCGCTGAGTTGGGCTGTCAAGGAAAGCGGGTGGAGCGTACCGCGCTTCTACGCGAGGCAAACAAAAAGTTCCCTCGAGACTATAAAATAATGAATAGCCTTGCTGATTCGCTGGTATGTGAATATTCTCGAAAGGGCATAAAAGAATACGATGAGGTTTTTGAACTATGCAATCGAATTCTTTCGGAATGTACTGATAGCATCACGCGATACGAAGCAATTGATACCCTTGGAACCGCTTACGGATATGCCGGTAAAAAAGACGAAATGCTGAAATTGACTGAAGAAATGCCTCGCGCTAATTTTTCATATGAAAACTTTATGATGTATCGTTGGACTGGTGATGCTGACTTTAAAAAATTTCAAGACTATTTATCTTTTTTAATTGACCATATCGCTGAAATGATTGAACTTGCAGCCGCTCAAAAGCACGATGATGGAGAATTTATTTATCCACTTGAAGATAGAATTCATTTATGGAAAACAGCAATAGATTTTCTTGAATTGCTTTTTCCGGACGGTGATTTTCAAATCAAAGCTCAGCTTGGTGAAGCTGCTTGCAACTTTTTGTGTACCGCATATCTGAGGCAGCAAAATTATGAAGAAGTGTGGAAATGGTTGGAAAAAGGTGCGGACTTTGCAATTCATATGGATACCTATATTTTTGATGCTGCACATACCTCGCCCATTCTTCGCGGATATTCAAGTGGCGGTTGGATCATGGAAGCCGAAGGTAATCGGTCGCAATCCATGCTTAATTGGTTAACAACCGATGATAAGGCCACTACTTTGCGTTCCGATGCGCGCTATGAAGTGATTGTTGAACGCTTAAAAACCGTTGCAAAGAAACGTGATTTTTCGTCCTGAGTCGCCGCCTGTCAAGCTTGCAGTGAAAAACATTTGAGTGGAGATTCCACCCTGCAGCGTTGCATGGTGGAAATTTTCATGCGGTAGCACGCGATGAAATTTCATCGGAGCCATGCGTTTGAGCCTCTATTGGTATCGTTTGTGACTCTTAAAATCGCTGAAAGCTAATATTCCGTTGGTGTACGCTATCCTATAAATCATCGTAAAAGCAGAAGAAAAGAAGTCGATTTTCGAAAAGAACGCATCAAGAAGTTGGATAGTATCATGCAGCGCCTCTATGAGGACAACATCGACGGAAAAATATCCGATGACCGTTTTTCCCGAATGTTAGCTACCTACGAAAACGAGCAGAAGCAATTGGAAGCAAAAGTCTCAGAACTGGAGGCGGCTATTGCGGAGGCTCGGGAGCAACGCCTGAATGTTGATTCCTTCTTGGGAATGGTGCGCCGGTACACGGACATTACAGAACTTACCGCAGAGATCATCCGCTCTTTCGTGGAGAAGATCGAGGTGAAGAAACCGGAGAAAGTCCCCGGTACACGGACAAAAAAGCAGACCTTGGTCATCTGGTGGAACTTCATCGGCGTGGTCGATATCCCGCAACAAGAGCAAAAAGGAACGGCATAGCCCACATGATCGTAAGCTATGCCGTATCCTTTTTGAGCATCCTTCGTCCTTAAGTGAATGCGGACTTCGCCGTCCTTTTTTGATGCTAACCTATTTAGATAAATCGGACCCACTCAAGCCGGCGGGCAGAGTTTCATTCTGCGGTACGTTTGAACTTTACGAGCCCGAGCCTGTCCAGCACGACCATCAGCGCCGGTATGAGGGTGAGCTGTATTATGATGCCCGGGACGGCGTTGAGGAACGCTCCCGCCATAAACGCCTGCCACGTAAACGCGTTGCCGGCTATACCGAGCAGTATCACCTCGGCGGCGCCCCATACGATGCGCCCCGCGAGCATGGCTGCTACGATCGAGAGGTAAAGAGCGGCGACGTTCTGCTTTTTCGAACGGCTATAAAGGAATCCCGATACGAAGCCGTAAGCTGCGAGCTCGAATGTCATGGCAGCGGCGACCGGATACAGCGGGGGCATTCCGAAGATAAGAGAGCGCATGACGGGGAGAACCGCACCGACCGCGAGACCGTACTGCCAGCCGCATATAAGTCCGCAGAAAAACACCGGAATGTGCATGGGGAGCAGCATATTGCCTATCTGCGGTATGCTGCCGGTGATCATGGGCAGTACCATACCGAGCGCCGCAAACATTGCGGAGAGAGTCAGGTCTTTTATTTGCTTTTTCATTTCGCACCCCGTTTTTTTATTTGGCCTTCGCCGCGTTTGCCGCTTCACGACGGTCGAAGGTGTGTACCCAGTCGGCTTTGAGATAATAGATAAGGAACACCACGCAACTGGCGCCCCACGTGAGCGGGTACGCGCGGAAGATCGTTTCAATGACCGGGAACGCCCTTACAGCAAAGGTGATGTATGTCACGCGCAGGATGCACCAGCACGCAAGCATGGTGAACATCGGCATGCGCGCCCGTCCCGCGCCGCGCATAACTGCCGAAACGCTGTGGGCAAATGCCAGTGCAAAAAAGAAAAAGCACTCTGTGCGCATCTGCGACACGCCGATGGCGACGACCGCCGGGTCGTTATTGAATATTCTTATGACATATGGGCAGATGAAATAAAGTATCACGCCGAAAAGCTCTGCTATTGACGTGGCACAGATGATGCCGAAGCGCGCGCCGCGCTTTGCGCGCTTGTGTTCCTTTGCGCCGAGATTCTGTCCGATAAAGGTAGTTATTGCCGCGGTGAAAGCTGTTATCGGGAGAAAAACGAAGCCCTCGACCTTGGCATAGGCACCGCAGCCCGCCATTGCATTGGAGCCGAAGGTGTTGATATTGCTCTGCACGACCACATTGGCTATTGAAATGATCGAATTCTGTATGCCGGAGGGGATGCCCTGACCGGCGATCTGGCGGAGCATGGAAAAGTCAAATCTTATGCATTTCAGCACCACGCGCTCCGGGCCGGAAGAGCGGAGCAGCTTTATAAAGCACATGGCCGCGCTGATAGCCTGGCTCAGAACGGTGGCTATCGCCGCGCCCGCAACGCCCATGTTGAGCGGTCCGACAAATATGAGGTCAAAGACTATGTTAACGCCCGAGGAGAATATCAGGTAGTAAAGCGGCGTTCTGCTGTCGCCCACAGCCTGTAGTATGCCCATGCAGGTGTTGTACATAAGCGAAAAGAAGGCGCCGATAAAATACAGGCGGAAATATGTAACGGAGAGGGGCAGCACGTCCTCGGGCGTGTTCATGACGATGAGCATCTGCGGCGCAAGAAAGATCCCCATTACCGACATAAGGACGCCGCACACCGCGCCGAAGGCTATGTTCGTGTGAACGGCAGCCTCCATGGCTTTGAAATTTTTTGCCCCGAAATAGCGGCTGATGACGACGCCCGCGCCCAATGACAGACCGGTAAAAAAGCCCGTCATCATAAATATCAGGTTTCCGCTGCTTGAAACGGCAGCAAGCGCTCCCTTGCCGGAGAAATTACCGACGATAACGCTGTCTGCCGTGTTGTAAAGCTGTTGGAACATCTGGCCGAGAAACACCGGCACGGCGAACGCAACCATTTTGCGCCATATCGTGCCGGTGGTCATATCAAGGCTTTGTCCGTTGCCCCTCAAACGATCACTTCCTTTTCTTTTCGGATCATGCGGGCACGCCGCCCTTTTCCGATCCGCACACCCCAATATGATATCATTGACGCCGCGGGCGAGTCAACATTGATTTGTGAATTTTTTATAACGCATGAACGCACACGCGAAAAGGCTGCGGCGCTGTTGACAATCGGTATGTGAGATGCTATAATAAATGTGTAAAAAAGCAGTATAAAGGGGAGAGCGCGATGCGGTTTGCGGACATACATATTCATGCGTTGGCTGGAGTTGACGACGGCGCGGCGACAGAGGCGGATATGCGCGGCATGATCGATGCGGCGTATGCCGACGGCACGCGCGTTATCTGCTTTACCCCGCATTGGTACCCTGCGGCGTTCTCCGACAACCGCCGCGCGTCGGAGGCGGCGTACAGCCGCGCGGCAGCCTATGCCGTGTCGCGCGGGTATGACCTTAAGCTCTGCCTCGGCAACGAGCTACATTATACCGACGGCTGCACCGAGCGGATCGCAGAAGGACTTTGCCGCACGCTGAACGGGACGGATAACGTCCTTGTGGATTTCAGCGAAAATGAGGATGCCGACGTCATAATGCGCGGTGTGAGGAGCATACTGAACGCCGGATACCGACCGATACTTGCCCATGTTGAAAGATATACGCGGCTGCATTCCGACCTGCGCGAGGCGAGAGTGCTCAGGGCAGACGGTGCGCTGATACAGATAGATTCGGATTCCGTCGTGGGAAAATTCGGCTTCGGATGCAGGATGAGAGCAAAAAAGTGCCTTGACGGGCATATTGCCGATATAGTCGCCTCGGATGCGCACGGCGTGACGCGCCGCACACCGCAGCTTTCGGCGGCGTTCGGGCTTACGGAGCGCAGATATTCGCCCGAGTACGCCCGCGCACTGTTTTGGGATAATCCTTTGAGAGTCCTCGGTATCGGGGAGTGAGAAGGGAAGCGGCAGACTCCTCACCGCACGGATCGGAGTCTGCCGCTTTTATCTTTATATCCTGTTCTTCATTCTTCCGTCACCGGCGGGATGAAATTTTCTATCGCGCCGCGCAGCTTCGGGTGCCGTATGACGAAATGTATCGCCGGCGCTTTCCCCTTTGACACCATGACCCACTGCCCCTCGTGAATGAGTATCTGCAGGTTGCGGAAAGCGTGTGCCGAGCCGGTCTTTACGCTGTAATTCGGATTTTTCTCGGCAAAGGCTTCGGTCTCTCTCAGGTGCGCGGCATATTCATCCTCCGTGTATGCGATATCCGTTTCGCAGAATATGCCCGAAAGCTCAAGCACGGGCGGCCTTTCGGCAAATTCTTCGTGTGATATCACGGGTATCCCGTCCTCGACCGACGCCGATCCGAGTATCGTCATAACCCTTTGCCGCTTTGTCGCGGCATATTTTTTTATGGTCTCTTTTTGACCGGCATCAATGCCGTGCCGCGTGAGGATGGCGTCAATAAGCGCATCGCTTGCAGTGTAGAGCGGCAGAGTGGAAATGATACTGCGGCGGCTGCCCGGCTTTTCCGCATCCCCACGCAGAAATGTGTTGAATTCGTTCCCGCGTTCGCTGCGGTATACCTCCATGAGCGGGCAGGCGTTCTCAAGCATTTCGTCGGCTCTGCGGCGGTAGTATTCCACCTCGCGCTTTGATTTTGTGAGGTAGTATCTGCCGTCGGCGTGGTGTCCCGCTATCGCCTCGCCCGAGAGGGCTGCGGTGCCCGAGACCTTAAGTAGGTGCAAAAAGGTATTGCTCTGCGTGTTTTTGAAGTAGTAGGGCGATATCTGCCCGGTCATATATATCGGTATCCAACTCTCAAGCCCGAGCATCATTTCGTCAAACGAGCGGTCGAGGTTGTGTATCTGATCGAGATGCAGCCCTTTTTTCAGCATCATCGCCATGCCGAACATCCACTTTTTCGGGAATTCCTGGTCCTTAGCCATCTCCTTCATCGGCATATCGCTGTACATGATCACGGGAGCCGTGGATTTTGAAAGCACGGTCGCCTTCAGAAAATCCAGCTCGCTTTCCATCATCTCCTCAATGCCGTAATAAGCTTTTGCGGATGGAAGCTGAAACGGCACCGACGGCACCTTCAGTTCGTCGAATTTTATCACCTTGATGTATTCGTTAAGGTCGAATCCGTCAAGCGTTCTGAGAAATTTCGATATGCTGTCGCTGCCGGCTTTGCTTTCCGGCTGCTCAAGCAGCCGGCTCTTCAGCATGGCATAGCGCACCGAAATATCGCCGATGTCGTCAACCTCACAGCCGAGCAGCTCCGCAACGGCGGAGATATCCCGCGGCGTGCACAGCTCCCGCGCAACAAACGAGGCGACGGCGGACGCGAACTGCTCTGGGTCGCCGGGGTTCCTTGTGCCGTTGCGTATGCGGAATATGGCTGACGGGTCATAGTTTGCGTATTTGCACAGCCGCGTCAGATTGATATCGAGCGCAGCGATAAGAGCGTTGAAATTCTGCCGCAGATGCTCTCTGTCGGTCGGTACGAAATCCTCGCAGGCTATGAACTCCTCCTTTACCGATGCGGCGGTGATATCTGCGTCTTCCCTGTCGGCGGCGATCCCGGCAATGGCGTCGCACAGTCCGTCAAATGCGGCACTGCCGAGCTCGGGTACGCGCTCTCCGCTGCGGTATCGGCTGAGAGTCGATGCCGATATGCCCGAAAGCACGCAGATGTCCCGCCCGGTGCAGGAGAGCCGATATATATATCCGTTCAATTTTTCGCTGAATTTCATGACTGCGCTCCGTTGTGATTCGTTCGACACCATTATACAGCATTATCGGTGTTTTGAAAAGCCCCGCGCGGAAGATGTTTTCCGAAAAGTCAATTGACTCTTCTGAAAACATACTGTAACGGCATTTGGGTTTATGGTATAATTGCAATGAAATATCATATCATATGCGGCATATGCCGCCGAAAGGAGCAGCCATGAAAATCATATCCGTCAAAACAAAACCGATCGCAGCTTTGCTGATACTTTGTATCGTGTTGTCGGCGGTGTCGGTCGCGGCATTTGCATCAGGCATCAATTACATCAAAAAGATACACGTTTCATACACTTATGTTGAATATAAAGCCGGGGAAGCGCCGCGCGCGACGGCGGCGGTCACCGAAGGCGAATGCACCGTTGCCTATGAGTACTGGCGTGAGATACATCAACTTGAGGCGGGCGGAGTATGGTCCGGCACCGGGCGCTATTGGTACTCCGATCCGGCTAAAATGGCGGCGCTACCCGCCGAAAAGCAGATCACCCGTTTTGAGGCCGGCAAGCATTACTCATACAATATCGTTCTTGCCGCAAACAGAGGCAGCTTTATCGGCGATGATGAGACCATAGTGTCGGTCGGGGAGTATGAGTGGGGCACTCCGGGGAGAAACACGAATCTTGAAATAAAGGATATGAGCACAACGCTGTATATTTACAGTCCTTACTCGATAGATATTCCCGCAGACAGTACCGATAATGTCATAACCGACGTTGCCGTTGTAAATGTCAGCAAAGAGCTTGACCATTCGGCGCCCGTGAGCTTTACCGCGTCCCCCGCGGCATCATGCGCGGGGCTGTTCGACGTGACCGAGGAGGGCTGGGAAGCTGCCCGCAGCGAAAGCGACCCGAGAGACGATGTCATCAAAAGCACCGATGCCGCGCCGCGTGCGCCTATCGCGGGCAGGGAGTATTGGTACAGCATAGTGCTCACCGCAAAGGACGGCTATGTCTTCTCAAAGGATCTTTCGGATGACAGTTTCCGCATCAAAGAGGGCAGCGGCGTGACTTTTACCCTCGATGGCGTGTCGTATAAAGGCGCGTTCCATGTCAGCGATGACGGCAAGACACTTACGGCATGGGAGTTTATGGCACCTGTCACGACCGCTTCGACCGGTGCGCCGCAGACTACCGGCGGAGATACGATCCCAGACACGACCGGCAGTGCGACGGATAGCGGCGCTCCCGATAAGTCGCAGCCGACGGGTGACAGCAACAATTCCGCGCTGTGGCTTTGGCTGCTTCTCGTCAGCGCGGGCGTTCTTATCGCCGTCGCGGTGACGGGCATAAGAAAAAAGAGAATAAGATAAGCGTATGAACATGAGCCCCGCGTATGCCGCACCTTGGTGCGGCATACGCGGGGTGTTTGATTTTATTACAGCTTCCAGCCGACGGTCTGCTTCTTGCCGCCGATGAAATCGGCATAAATGCCGGGTTCGTTTATCAGCTGTTCGTGTTTGCCCTGCTGCACGATGCGTCCGTGGTCGATAACAAGTATCTGATCCGCATGGCGCACGGTTTTCAGCCTGTGTGCGATCATTATGATCGTTTTGTCCCGCGTGAGCGCCTCGATGGCTTTTTGTAGTCTGTCCTCATTTTCGGGGTCAACATTCGCCGTTGCCTCGTCAAGAATAACTATCGGCGCATCCTTCAGCATGGCGCGCGCGATCGAGAGGCGCTGGCGCTCGCCGCCGGAAAGACTTGCTCCGCCCTCGCCTATGACCGTGTTATAGCCGTCCGGCAGAGCGTCGATAAAGTCATCGCAGCAGGCGGCTCTTGCCGCCGCGACCACCTCCTCGTGCGTTGCGTCGGGTCTGCCGAACTTGATGTTGTTTTCGATGGTGTCGGCAAACAGATAAACATTCTGGAACACAACGCTTATCTGATCCATGAGCGATCCGAGAGTGTAATCCTTCACGTCATACCCGCCTATCCTTATGTGCTGATCTCCATTCTGTCAGCACTCCATGACGGGGTATTTACTGCCGGGGAGGTACAGGGCGATTTGTCCATGCTCTTTGACAAGCAATATATCCTGACGGAAAACGTCGTGGTGGGAACCCGCTACCGAACCGAAACCTCTACCGACCCGGAAACCGGCGAAACTACCAGTGAGGAAGTGCCGTATGACTATTACATTTGCTATGTGACGCTGGAAAACTTTGACCTGTCCCATGTGCCGGTCTACATCATGGACGAGGAAAAATTGAGCTTCTACGCCCTGTATATGTCCACGCTGGGCAACCGGCCCGACCTGTTTTCCGGCAGCCAGTACCCCAACGCCTCCACCTTAAAGCCGCCGACCTACTACGACGTACCCCCGGAGGCTTTGGAGGACGCCACATTTGCCGCCATGCTCAAAGAGGCCGAGAAGTATATCGGCTATCCCTATGTGTGGGGCGGCAGCTCCCCAAGCACCAGCTTTGATTGCAGCGGCTTTATCTCATGGGTAATCAATCACAGCGGATGGAGTGTGGGACGGCTGGGGGCGCAAGGGCTTTACAACATCTGCACCCCTGTCTCCGCTTCACAGGCCAAGCCCGGCGACCTTGTGTTTTTCGTCGGCACCTATGACACCCCCGGCGTGTCCCACGTCGGGCTGTATGTGGGCAATTCCGTGATGCTGCATTGCGGCGATCCCATCAGCTACACGAACCTCAATTCAAGCTACTGGCAGCAGCATTTTTATTGTTACGGGCGTTTGCCTTAAACGCCAGAAAGGAGTAAATCACTATGGCAATGAACAAATTGGAGCGCATTGAAAAGGATATTGAGAAAACCAAGGGCAAGATCGCGGAGCTGCAAAAGCAGCTTCGGGAGCTGGAAGCGGCCAAGACCGAACAGGAAAACTTGCAGATCGTCCAGCTTGTGCGCGGCCTGAACATGAATCCGGAGGAATTTGCGGCGTTCCTGCGCGGCGGCGCTTTGCAGAGCGCCCCGGCCCCGCAGCCGGATTTTGAACAGGAGGACAATGCCAATGAAGAATAAGATCATTCGCACGTTTACCGTGACGCTGGCCGCCGTGCTTTGCCTGACGGCCTTTTCCACCACCGCGTTTGCCGGTGGCACTGACCCCAACCCGGAGCCTTTGCCGGAAACCACCGAGGCACCGCAGGAGGAAG
>ERZ824575.179-NODE-179-length-89867-cov-6.990603_pt1 | contig 89867 bp, 80 predicted proteins | sample MGYA00519470_ERZ824575 | MGnify/ENA primary metagenome ERZ824575 (study PRJEB31778, sample SAMEA3449170) | human gut metagenome | biome: human gut; feature: human-associated habitat; material: faeces | place: United Kingdom | collected 2010/2012 ... | reverse complement strand
TATTCCCAGCCTACCGTCGGGGTATGAAGCTCAAAATCCGCTCCAACGTCACCCGAGTTTTAAAAGAACCGGCGCATGTTGTCGGCAAGCTCGGCAAAGGTGTAGGGAGTCTCGTGCGTTTTCGGACGCGCGGGGACCTCGTACATGACGGGGCCGGAATATCCGTGACGCTCGAGCGCGGCAATGATCGCATCCCAATCGTTGATGCCCTCACCGGGGAGAACATGTCTCTCGTCGAGCACACCCGCGGCATCGCGGAAGTAGTCGGAAATATGAAGTGTGTGTATTTTTATCCCACCGGCGGTCAGCGCGTCGATAAAGTCGGCGTTGTCCTCAAAAAGCGCGTGGTTGGTGTCAAAAACGGCTCCCGCGCCCGTGCCGGTAAGAAGAGAGACCATCTCGCCCGAGCGGTTGCAAAGACAGGTGCGGGGCAGATCTTCTACCGCAAGGAGCACGCCGTTCTTTTCGCATTCTTCGTTAAGGGAAATTATCGCCTCGCGGCTGAGACGCAGACGCTCCGGGCGGCGCTCGTCGTCTATCGGCTCGCTCGACGGATGCAGAACTATCACCTTCGCACCCGCGCGCGCAGAGGCGCGTATCATCGCGCGGTCGGTGTAAAGCGTTATCGCACGCAGCTCCTTGTCCTCGTTGGAAATGTCGAGCTTGCGCGAAAAGGGCAGATGTACCGACCAGATCTCAACGCCCTCGTCGGCGGCAATGCGGGCATAATCCTCGGGGCGGTCAACAAAGCCCGTGACATTGAAATAGTTGTTGTAGTTCGTTGAAAGCTCAACACAGTCAATGCCCGCCGCGGCGTATTGACGGAACGCATCGCGGTCAAATTTTCCGGTAAAGCAGGTGGACGAGCCCCTTTTGAGTTTTTCGGTAAATTTCATGTCGTTTATCTCCTTATAAATTGTGTTCAGTAGAGCCTGCCGCGGCGCATACCGCACCCGACAAGAAAGATCGCAGCCGCCGCAAGGGCAGGCGCAAGCCCCGCGAGCAGGGCGCCCGTCCCCGACGCGCGCAGCGCGGTGATGAGCGACCACACGGCAGCGGCAGAGCAGACGGCAAGAAGCGGCGCGCGTGACGAGAGCGTACCCGCTACGGAGAGAAGATAAAGCGCGGCAAGCGCGGCGCTTATCATGAAACAGACGACGCAGACGAAGGCGGAGTCCCCTATCGAGCTTGCCGCAGCATAAAGGCAAACGGCAGAAACGGGGAGAGTCGTCGGCACCAGGCTGTTTTTGCGCGAAACGAGCATAACGGCTGTGCATATGCACGCCGCAGAGGGCAAAAGCGGCAGCAGCATGAGCGCAGCCATGCTGCCGTCACGCAGCCGCTGCGGGAGGATGGCAAGCATCATCACGGCGGCAACCGTCAGGAGAAATGCGGCTCCCACCGCGAAGGGGGAATCGGAGGCGAGCGTTCTTCTGTCGTATGACATTTTTACTTGTCCTTTCGTTGTTATTTGTTGAATACCGACGGGAACAGCAGCGAGTACGGCGCGCTCGTCAGCGCGAGGACGAGCGCCGCAAGCCTTGCTTTCTTTATGTCTTTGAATATTACTATTACGCGGCTGCCGATGAGATATATGATCAGAGCCGATGTGAGTATGCCGAGGATAACGGGGATCAGTGTCAGAAGGTCGGTGCAGGGCGACTGCGCGGCGGTCGCGGTAAAATATCCGGTGCTTTTGCCGAGGATGCGCGAAGTGAGCCACAGTGAGAGACGCAGGATCCCAGCGCCCGTAAGCGAGGCAAGCGTGTCGAGCGCGAAAAAAGGCAGAACGGTACGTCGCCAGACATTACCGACGTCGGCGTCGCCTATACGACCGCGGCGCGGACGGCATACGAGCAGTACGAAGATAAGCACCGCACCGTCAAGCAGCAGCGAGAGCACTGCCGTGAGCAGTATCCACGGCATCCCGTCGGAGAGGATCCGCCAAAAGGGAAAAAATACACTCAGCATACTGCGTATGTCACAATTCGTCGTCATTTCCGTTGTCTCCTTTCGTCTTCGTGCCGTCGCCCCCGAGCCGTTCGGCGGCTGCCGTTATTTCGGAATAGTCAAATGAGGCAAAAACGCGCCTGCCGCTGCCGTCAACAAGCCGGTAGTGCTCGGATATCACATTCTGCTCCGCGCGAAAGCGCCCAAGCTGCCCGACCGCCCGCCAAAGCGGAGAGCTGCCCTCGGCAGGCGGCGGAGAGGCGATTCCCGTATCGGACGAGATGCCGGCAGGCGGTGAATGCAAGCGCAGCGCGGCGGCTGCCCGCGCGGGATCGCACGAAAGGCTGCGGCGAAGCGTTTCGCTGTCGCCGAAAAGGAGGCAGAGGGCGGCACTGGCCGTCCAGCCGAGAGAGGAACGCCCTTTTTCTATGCCGACGAGGGTCTTTTTTGAGATTCCCAGCTCGTGCGCCATGTCGTCCTGCGTCAGCCCGAATTCGGTGCGCAGAAGGCGCAGCGAGCCGTCGCAGGCGGCGATCAGTTTGCTTCTGTCCGTTTCTCTCCCCTCCTTCCGACATTATCCGACAATTATATAGTGTAATAATACACCACATCGGGTAAAAAGTCAAGTGTTTTCGTCTTATATTCGGTATAAAAATACACTCAAAGAGCGAAAAGAAACGCAGTACCGTATTTGCCGCCATGCACTCCCCATAACGCATAACGGCGGCTGTGTCATTTGACACAGCCGCCGTTGATCGGTAACTGAATTATAAAATCTGATGTAAACTATATCCCGCTTGACGAGCAAGCAGTCACTTACGGTTTATGCGTGCGAAGCGCGCATAAACCCGTGGCGCGCGAACCCGGCACAGCCGGGTTCATGATCAATGGCTTCGCCGTTAATCGGTAACTGAACTATAAAATCTGATGTGAACTATATTCCGCTTGACAAGTAAGCAGTTACTTACGGTTTATGCGTGCAAAGCGCGCATAAACCCGGGCGCGGAAACCAAACTATAAAGTTTGCTTTAAACTATATTCCGCGCCCTATTTCCCTACGCAGAACTTCGAAAAGATATTATCCACGACCTCGGCGCAAACGCCTCTGCCGTCAACGGAACGCAGCGCCGAAAGCGCCTCCTCAAGGCTTATCCCGGCGATGTCGGGCGAATATCCTATCGAAAGCGTCTCCTCCGCGTCAATGATCGCGCCTATCGCCTCGCCGAGAGCCGCATATTGCCGCGCGTTCTGAACAACGGCGTCCGTCTCGGGCGACAGCGACCCGTCAATGAACATCCTGCCGACGAGCGACGCAAGCGCATCCATCCCCTCGCCGCTCTCCGCCGAGAGCGACACGCGGTCGGGGAATCGCTCCCAAAGCGCCGCCGCGTTGCGGTCGGCGCCCGCGCTGCCGCCGGTCAGATCCGATTTGCTCAATATCGCTGCGACTCTGCCGCCGTCTCTTGCCGCCAGCTCGTCGGCAAGGGCGTATTCGTCGCCGTCCGGCGCGCGCGAACCGTCTATCACGAAAAGCACGAGCTCGCTCTCGCGTATTTTATCTTTTGCCCTGCCGATGCCTACGCGCTCCGCCTCGTCGCGTCCCTCGCGGATACCCGCGGTGTCCGACAGCCGCAGTGTGACGCCGCCGAACGAGACCGTTTCGGTCAGGACATCACGCGTCGTGCCCTCGTCGGCAGTGACTATCGCCGACGCCTCACCCGTGAGACGGTTATAGAGCGTGCTCTTGCCCGCATTGGTGCGTCCGCATATGACGGTGGGGATGCCCTCCGCTATGGCTCTGCCCGTTGAATAGGTGGAGCGCAGCTTTTCGGCATCCGCGCGTATGCCCTTCACACATTCAACGACCTCTGCGGCGGAAAGCTCGCCGAGATCCTCGTCCGGAAAGTCTATGCGTGCATAAATATCGCCGAGCACCGCGCTTATGCGCCCGCAAAGCTCGCCGACAGCCTTTGAAACGCTGCCGCTCATGCCGCCGCGCGCAAGGCGCAGCTGTGCATCCGTGCGTGCGTCGAGCAGCATTCCGAGTGATTCGGCTTCGCTGAGCGTCAACTTGCCGGCGGCATAGGCGCGGCGTGTGAACTCTCCCGCCTCCGCCTGACGCGCGCCCGCCGAAAGCGCCGCGCCGAGCACCGCCGCCGTGACAAGAACGCCGCCGTGGCAGCTCACCTCGACGGTATCCTCTCCCGTAAACGAACGCGGCGCACGGAAAAGCACGGCAAGCCCCGTGTCTATGACCGCGGCACCCGAGATAATCTCCCCGAACACAGCTTCTCTTTCAGCGTGCCCGGAGAGTGCTTTTTTGTTTTTCGGTCTGAATACCCTATCGCCGACCGCAGCGGCTTCGGGGCCGCTTATGCGGATGAGAGCGACGCCTCCCTTGCCGCGCGGCGTGGATATGGCGGCTATGGTATCAAGCATTTTTGTCACCTCGTCTCCGATATCAAGCGGGCTGCCGCGCGTGGTGCGCGGCAGCCTCGCAGTATAAAAGGCTCAGTTGTCCTCTTTTTCGTCGGCGGTCTTATCCGCAAGGAATATCACGACCCTGCGGTTGTTCTCGCTGCCGATAGAATTGGTCGAAACGCCTTCAATGCCCTGTATCTCGGAGTGGATAATGCGGCGCTCGTAGGGGTTCATCGGCTCAAGCACGACGCTTCTCTTGTATTTGAGAACGCGCTCTGCCTGACGGCGCGCAAGACCGCGCAGAGTTTCTTCTCTCTTTTCGCGGTAGCCCGCAATGTCAAGAGCGACCTTGATGTACTCACTCTTTTCGGTTTTTTCGCCGTTCTCGCCGATCTCGCGGCGGTTCGCGGCAAGACCCGCAAGGTACTGGAGCGCGTCAAGCGTCTCGCCGTGGTGCCCGATGAGCACACCGGCGTCATCTCCGGTTATTTCGATAACGACACCGCCGTTGTCGCCGTATTTCGTGTTGACCTCGGCTTCGATGCCCATATCCTCCACCACGGTCTTTATGAATGCGGTGGCTTTGTTGTCGGGAGCCTGCTCTGTGGTCGCAACTATTTCGGCGAATGTCGCTCCGATGCCGAGAAATCCCTTTTTCGGCTCGGTCGTAACGGTGTATTCTATCTTATCGACGGCAACGCCCAGCTCCTCAGCCGCGCGTGCCACTGCCTCTTCTATCGTTTTGGCGTTGACTGTAATTTCCTTTTTCATGGATCCGATCTACCTCTCTTAATCAGCTGTCATTCGGCGTCCTTGCCGTCTTTGTTGCCGCCGTCCTTCTTTTCGTCCTTCTTTTCGTCCTTTTCGGCGGACTTTTTCTCACGGCGCTTGTCTTCCTTGAGCGGGGCTGTCTCGATGGCGCCCGTCTTTTCGGCTGCTATGCGCTTTTCGGTGTCAAAGGTGTCGTCGTCGGAGGGCGGGGTATAATCCTCATCGTCGATATGGAAGAGCGACTTGGGATTGCCGCGGTTTGCGTCAAGGTCGAGCTTGCGCTTCTCCTTTGAGGCGGGCTTTCCGGCGTATTCCCGTTCGGCTGCCTTGTAATCTTCCTCGGTGAATGTCGGCATCGGCATAACACGGCTGAGTATGAACTGCTTCACGGTGCCGAGAATGCTCTTGAATATCCAGTAAACGCCGATGGAAGCGGGAACGACAAAGGTGAAATAAACAGACATGAGCGGCATGGTGATATCCATAAAGGTGTTGGTGCAGCCTGTCTGCTTTTCGGTCTGACCGTTCGAGGGCTGATATGAGAATTTGCGCGTCAGCCTCATGCTGAAGAAGTAAACGACAAAGGTGAGCACCGGCACGAGCCACAGCCAGCTCGGCTTTTTGATGTCGGGTATTTCACCGAGGTTGATGCCGAAAAGGCTGAAATCGGGCAGTCCGCGGCTCACGGCGCCTTCAAGCTCGCCGAGCGCGGAGGTCGCGGTGGTGCCGACGGGCATTTCGTACCCGCCGCCCTCAACAAACGCGACGAATTTCGACTGTATCGCCGCCCAGTTGTCGCGCATTGCGTCGATAAGGACGATGGTACCGTTCGATCTGCCTATCGTCATACCGAGCCCGCCCGCATCAACGGCGGCGGTGACGAATGCCTGAAGTGCCTTTATAGCCTCGCTGCCGACGCCCATAACGTAGTGCAGCGGGTTTATAACGATCTGATAGAGCGCCAGTATGACAGGCATCTGAAGAAGCAGCGGGAGGCAGCCGGAAAGAGGATTGAAGTTCTCCTTCTGGTACATCTCCTGTATCTCCTGCGCGACCTTCTGCTGCGTCGCCTGGTCATTGCGTCCCGCATATTTTTTGCGGATAGCCATTTCCTTCGGGCGCAGACGTGCCTGCTTTATTGAAGTTTTCTGCTGTTTTATTGCGATAGGCAGCAAGAGAAGCTCTACGACAAAGGCGAAAATAAAGAGCGCCAGTGTATAGCTGCCTGTGGTCTTATCGAGCCAACCGAGAAATTGACCGATCCAACAAAGTAATTTGTCAATGAAATTCATTCTGTTTTGTGATGCCTCTCGTTAATTTTCTTTTTCGGTATCCGATGTTGTTTCGTCGTCGCCCGACACGTCGAGCCGCGACAGTCCCCCCGCCGGTTCAATATTCCGTTTTCTGTTTGTGAGCCCCCTCTCGGGCACCGGGTCATAGCCGCCCCTGCAAAAGGGATTGCATCTGAGCACCCGCCACACGGTGAGTATGAGCCCCACAAAAAAGCCGCGTTTTCGAAACGCCTCAAGGGCGTAGGCTGAGCATGTAGGTGTGAACCTACAGCACGGTTTCCGTTTCAGCGGTGAGATAAAGCGCCGATAGAACTTTATGAGCCATATGCAGACATATTTCATGCTTCACTGCCCGGCTCTCCGGTCCCGTCGGTCCGGTCTTTGACGCGGGCATCTGCCCGGTCGTTTTTCTGTTTACCGTGTGTTTTGCCGCCGAGAAGCCCCGCCGCCGCAAATGAGCGGCGCATATCCTCAACGACCTCTCTGCACGACGCCGTTACGATGGCGGTGCGTGCGGCGATAACGACAAGATTGCCGTATTGCAGACCGCCCTCGCGGTCGATAAGGCGGTAAGCCTCGCGCATCAGGCGTTTTGCGCGGTTGCGCTCGACGGCTCCCCCGAGCTTTTTGCCCACGGTGAGCCCCACGCGGTTGCGCAGCCCGCGGCGCGGGTCGGCTTTTGCGATCCTTGCCGCGGCATAATCGCGCAGAACATACACCGCCGCATATCTGCCGACGGCGCGCTTGCCCTTGCGGTATGCCTTCTGGTACAGGTGATTTTCACAGATCGCCGCGTTTTTCATCCTTACCCTCTTCCCGTTCTTCTTTGCCGTTTTGTGACGCAGTATATCCGCGCGGGTGCTTCCTTCCCGCGGCGGATCCGTTCCCGAAAAAATCCTTAAAAAAACAGCGACCGACAGCGTAAGGCAAATATCGGTCGCCGGATCCGGAGAGAATCCCGGTATTCTGCTGATTCTGAAAGATCAAATCAATAGGACAGTTGTTTTCTGCCTTTGGCGCGTCTTCTCTTCAGTACGTGTCTTCCGTTCAGCGTTCTCATTCTCTTTCTGAAGCCGTGCTCCTTCTGACGCTGACGCTTTTTGGGCTGATAAGTTCTGAGCATTTCTTGCACCTCCCTCGAATGTATTATCCGGAAGCTTTGATCGGATACTGCCGGCAATACACCGACACACAATAACACCGTATATTATAATATATATCCGCCTGTTTTGTCAAGTGAAAAATAAAAAATTTCCGCATTTTATCCCGATTTTGCCGCGTTCGCGCCCATGTTTACCGTGCGGACGAATATTCGCGCACGATAATTGATATTTTCTTGACTATTTGCCCGTTTTGCGGTATAATAATCTTTGTTAAAAAAACACCTGCGCGCGGCACGCCGCACGCAGTGAAAAACCGGAGGACACTGGCAATGCAGCAGTATTACAAAATGAAGATCGCGGGACTTGACCGCGCGCTTCCGCTCTGCCCGCTCAACGAACACGTCTATATCGGCGCTTTCATCATATTCGGAGACCCCGAGCTTACCACAGCCTGCGCAAAAGCGCTGCTTGACCGCGCTCCCGAATACGATTACATAATCACCGCCGAGGCAAAGGGCATTCCGCTCGCGCACGAGATGGCGCGTCTTGCGGGCAATCAGAGATATTTCGTCGCCCGCAAGGGTCCGAAGCTCTATATGACCGGCGTACTTGAGGTCGAGGATCATTCGATATCCACCGCTCACGCCCAAAAGCTCTGCCTCGACACCGCCGACGCGGAGCTCATGAAAGGCAAGCGCATACTCATAGTTGACGACGTTATATCGACGGGCGGCTCTCTCCACGCGCTCGAAAAGCTCGTCACCGAGGCAGGCGGCAACATTTGCGGGCGCATGGCGATTCTCGCCGAGGGCGACGCGCAGAGCCGCGACGATCTCATTTACCTCGAAAAGCTCCCCCTCTTCAACGAAAAGGGCGAGATAATAGGATAACACGGGATCGACTGCGGCAAAGACCGCACCGCGTCGTGATATACGGCATGGGCTGACGCACAAATGCGTCAGCCCGTTTCCGTATGACAGAACAGTTATTTCAGCTTTTTCTCAAGGAAGAAATCAAGCGCCGGGACGATATTGTCCTCCCAAAACTTCCAACTGTGGCTTCCCGCCGACTCGGTGAACCTGAAATCGAACCCGCAGCCCTCGATCCTGCGACAGAAGTCGATGTTCGAGCTATAAAGCATATCCTCGGTTCCGCATGCCGCAAAGAGGCGCGGACGTTGCGCGTCGGGATGCTCGCGGTATCGGTCGAGCAGATACATAAGGTCACTGTCGGTGCCGCGTGCGGATGATGCGAAATCCTCGCCCCATATTGCGGTCGCCTCGTTTTTCCACGGGCAGTCGTCAAGGCGCGCGATTATGTCAAGGCAGCCGGAGAGCGACGCCGCTGCGGAGTACTGCTCCGGCTTTGTGAGCGCCAGTCTGAACGCTCCGTAGCCGCCCATCGAAAGCCCCGCGACAAATGTGCGCTCGCGGCGGCGGCTGAGGCGAAAGACCTTGCGGGTGTAGTTTACCAGCTCCTCTGAGACGAACGTATAATGCTTTTTGCCGTACTTCATATCGGTATAAAAGCCGTTTTCGCCGTCGGGCATGACTATTGCCAGACGCCGCTCGGCAGCATATCTCTCGATATTCGACTTGCGGCACCACGACGTGTGGTCGCCGTGCATTCCGTGAAGAAGATATACAGTCGGGATATCCTCCTCGGCGCAGCCCTCGGGCAAAACGATGTTCACAGCCGTCTCCTGTGAAAGCACCGTCGAGCGAAAGTTTACCGTTATAAGTGCCATTGTGAAAATTTCCTTCCCTTTATTTTATATTGTTGCCTGATACGCCGCTTTTGGCGGTGAGCGCGATGATGAGCTCAAGATCGTCCGGCTGCACCTTTGCCTCATGCGCCGTGCGGCAGCGTTTTATCGCACCGCACTTCACGCAGCGGTGAGTGATGATATAGCCACGCCGCGCATCGGGCTCGGCGTATATCGGCTCCATTTCGCCGCCGCATTCGCAGGCGCGGTCGCCCGGATTTTCATCAACGTGCAGCGACCACAGGCAGAACGGGCAGTGGTTGCGTGAGGTATAGCCGAGCGGCTCGACCTTTTTGCCGCAGTGCGCACAGACGAATCCCGAATCGTTTTTTGAAAAACGCTTGCTCTCCATTCCGGAGCGCCCCCTTCCCACGCGCTTTTTTTACAAAAAAAGCGTGTTTTTTTGCATACGGTACTTTATTCCCGCAGCTTTTTATTGTATAATAATTATGTATGATCGAATACGGACCGCACCGGCTCACGCCGGCACGCCGCTTCATATTATACAATATTCCGCCCGTATAATCAACCCGCGCCGCAAAAAAATGCGCGGTCGGGCACATATCGGGAAAGGTACGGTGAAATACATGGCGCTGAAGCAAAGATATACCGTTACGGTGGCGGGGTACGAGATGAACGTACGCTCGGACAACACGCCCGCAGAGGTAGAGGAGATCGTCGGCGCGCTTGACCGCGGCATACGCGACGTCTGCGCCCGCAACCGCAACCTGCCGCGCAACGAGGCGATAATCCTTTGCGCCCTTGACGCATATTCCGAAAAAAGAAAGGCGCAGCAGCGCGTGCGCGAGCTTGAAAACGAGCTTTACGGCGGCGACGGGAAATTCTCACGCCTCGAACGTGAAAACGAGCTTCTGCGCGCATACATCGAACGCCGCACACAGGCGGCAAAGGCAGATGCCGCCGGCAAAGCTGCCGGCGAAGCCGATATCAAGGACGACGGCGATATGCCGACGGACGGCGGCACAGACGGCTCGGGAGACATATCAAGATGACCCGTGACGGTCGGCTCCCCGAGCTTCTGGCTCCCGCGGGATCGCCCGAGGCGTTGCGCGCGGCTGTAGAGGGCGGAGCCGACGCGGTGTATTTCGGCGCCTCCGGCTTCAATGCGCGTGCGGGAGCGCGAAACTTTTCGGATACCGAGCTGCGCCGCGCGGTCGAATTCTGCCACGGGCGCGGTGTGCGCGTGTATCTGACGCTCAACACGCTGATATACGACCGCGAGCTGCGAGATTATCTTGCCGCCGCCGAGACGGCATATCTTGCCGGTGTTGACGCGCTGATAGTCGCCGACATCGGCGGCGCCGCGGCTCTGCGGCGGACGTTTCCCGATCTGCCTCTTCACGCATCCACGCAGATGTCGGGGCATTCGGTCGGCTGTGCCAAGGAGCTTGCCTCGCTCGGCTTCGAGCGCATGGTGCTGGCGCGCGAAATGAGCTTTGCCGACATTGCCGGGTTCACACGCACCTCGCCCATAGAGGCCGAGGTGTTCATTCACGGTGCGCTCTGCGTATGTCACTCGGGGCAGTGCCTGTTTTCGTCAATGGTCGGTGGACGCTCGGGCAACCGCGGCGAATGCGCACAGCCCTGCCGCCTTCCGTACAACGGCGGCAAATATCCGCTATCGCTGAAGGATAACTGCCTTGCGGGGCATATCCCCGAGCTTATCGACGCGCACGTTGCGTCGCTGAAAATAGAAGGGCGAATGAAGGGACCCGACTATGTAGGTCCCGTGACGGCGGTCTACCGCCGTCTGCTCGACGGGCACCGTGCGGCGACGCCCGAGGAGATCGGATATCTTGCGGAGATATTTTCGCGCTCGGGCTTTACCGATGCGTATTTTACCGGGAACATCTCTCACGCAATGCTCGGCACGCGCACCGAAGCCGACAAGCGCCGCTCTGCCGGGCGCACCGTGCCGTATGAAACGAAGCGTGGCCTTCCCGCCGTTGCCGTTCCATCGCGTGCGCACAAAGCCGATGAATATCTGCCGGTAAAGCCGCATAATAAACCTGTGAAGCGCCGCACGGCATATATGCACAGCGTCGCTCAGCTCACTCCCGCGGCGCGGAAATATTTTGATATCTGTTATCTGCCGCTCGCCGCTGCCGCGGACGTCGCTCCAGGCGCGGACGGCGAGTGCTTCATCGGCGCGGCGCTGCCGCCCGTGATATACGATTCCGATCTGCCGGAGATACGCCGCAGCCTTGAAAAAGCAGCGGGGAGGGGCATACGCGACCTGCTTATCGGGAATATCGGGCACCTCGGCCTTGCGCGCGAGGCGGGAATGATACCGCACGGCGACTTCAGGCTCAATATCTGCAACCGCGAGAGCGCGGCGGCGATCGAGGGGCTGGGCTTTCGCGACTTCATCCTCTCGCCCGAGCTGACGCTGCCGCGTCTGCGCGACATAGGCGGGCAGTCGCTTGCCGTAGTGTACGGCAGGATACCGCTTATGGTGACCGAAAAATGCGCCGGCAAGGAATGCGGCGGCTGCCGCGCCTGCACCGCGGGCAAAAATCAACTCACAGACCGCCGCGGAGCACGCTTTCCCGTGCTGCGTGAATGGCGGCACCGCTCACTGATAGTCAACAGCCTGCCGACGTCCATGTCGGACAGGCAGAAGGCGCTTGCCGAGTACGGCGTGCGCGGTCGGCACTTCATTTTCACCGCCGAAACGCCGCAGAACGTCGATGCGGTCATACGCGCGTATTCGACAGGCACGCCGCTGCCCGGCGAATGCCGCCGCATTGCCGTAAAATAACCGAAAGGCATAAGGGAGACAAAATGAGTTCAGGATTCAAAAGCTTTACCGACGGGATAGCGATATTCCTTGTCGTTTTGATAGCGATCTACCTTCTGACGGGCATAATCAAGGCGGACAACCCCAAGGGCGAGCCGCTGACACTGAAGGACAAGGTAATGAAGGTGTTCGACACCGCCGCATACCGCTCATACATCAGCATAATGCTTTTGCTGATCTTCTCGGCGGCGACCGGAATAATACTCAGGCGTCTGCCGTGGCTCGCAGTGCTCACCGCGTCGCTCACACTCACCTTCGAGCTTTATCTTCTCACCTGCCGTATGCTGCTGAAATATCCGACAGGCGTCATCCTCTTTACCGCGGCACACCTCGGCGGAGCCGTGGCATATGCCGCATACTGCGACAGAAAAGGCTCAACGCGTCTCGCCTGCGCGGCGAGCGGCGGAGTCGTCGGACTCTTCGGTGCAGGCTTTGCGGCATATGTTGCGGTGCTTGCGGGGCGCGTCGCCTCATGCGCCGATACTTCCGCAGCGCTTCAAAAATACGGTCTTACGCTTTCCGATGCCGTGCGCCCGATACGGGGAGCCGTGGATAGGATATACTCCGTTCTTCACTCCGAGGGCGGCTCGGCTGCGCGTCTGCTTTCCGAGGATTACACCAACTCGCTCGGCAGAGCCGGTGTCGGTCCGACATTCTACGCCTCGGTCGAGGGCGGGCAGCTCGGTACCTACATGGGCGTATGCATTATGTTCTTCGGTGTCGCGGTGCTCGCTTTCGCGATCTCGGGCATGGGATACCGCCGTCTTTCGTTTGCGCTCTCCTGCGTGCCCGTCGCGGTCGTTTCCGTTATGCTCGCCAACGAAAAGCTGAGCGCGGGAGGGATAGTCCTGCTCGCCGCCGCAGTGATAAGCCTTGCGTGCTTTGCCGCCGCGGAAGTCACGCAGACACATCCCGAAGAGACCGAAAAAAACGGTATCGGCACAGCCGCAGACATCTGCGGATGACTGCGGAGACCGCGGATATTACGCAAAAAGCTCTCCGCCGCGCTGGCAAAAGTCAGCGCGGCGGAGAGCTTTTGTTCTTATCGGAACGGTTGCGATGAGTGACAGATCAGCGTTTATCAGTCGCCGAGCGGAACACCGTTTGCGTCGGCAGTGTAGCCTTCCTTACCGGTGAGATAGAATATTCCCTCGATAAGACCCCAGATCTCCATGGGAACGGCGCCGAAGCCGCAGGTCAGAAGAGAGACCAGAAGCTGAATGAGCGCGCGCTTTGTGAAGCCGAGATAGAAGTTGTGCACGCCGAGACCGCCGAGGAATATGCCGAGAAGACCTGCGGCAAGCTTGGATTTACGCGCAGCATTCTGGGGGGCGGGCTGGGGCTGGGGCTGAGGCTGAGCCTGCTGAGTTTCGGCATTCTGAGTGCCTTCGCTTGCAACGGGAGCGCCGCAGTTGGGGCAGAAAGCCGCACCGTCCTGAAGCTGTGTACCGCAATTTTTGCAGAACATGAGTGTGTCCTCCTTGATGTTTGTTATCGCAGGCGGCGGATCGTCTCACCGCCGCCCGGTTGAATGTATTATATCATATGAACCCCTTACGGTCAATATTTTTTTAACGTCGGGTAAAATTTTTTCGCATCTCCGTATTTCGACAGAACAGGTCGCGGCGAAATGCGAGAGAGCGCCGACGGAAAACAGGATCCGATAAGCCGCCGTCGGAGCCGGCATAGATCCCGATCGCGGGAGGAGCGACCTCGGACTCCGTCCGGGGCTCTGCCCGGCTCACCCTCCCCTACGGCTACGAACGTATAGTACGATATGAATCGACACCCCGGCGAGGAAACCGAACTTATAAATCCGATATAAACTATATATAGGGATCGCTGTTCACTCAGGTTAAGACGCGCTGCGCGCGTCTTAACTCGGCGAGGGAACCGAACTTATAAATCTGATATAAACTATATTCCGAGCCTATTGACAACACCGCCTCAATAGGGTAAAATAAAAGCAGAAACAAAGCCCGGCATCAGGACGGGCAGGAAAGGTATTAAAATGAAAGAGCTTCACGGAAATATCGTCGTCGGCCAGTCGGGAGGCCCCACAGCCGCGATAAACGCGACACTTGCCGGGGTCATTCGCGGCGGACTTGACGGCATTGCAGCCGGGACCGTCGGCAAAATATACGGCATGAGGAACGGAGTTGAGGGACTGCTCGAGGAGCGTCTCGTTGACCTCGGCGCGCTGTTCGACACCGACGAAAAGCTGCGACGCCTTGAGCACACCCCCGCCGCAGCGCTCGGCTCCTGCCGCAAAAAACTCCCGCGCCACGGTGACGACCCCGCAGTGTACGAAAAGCTGCTTGCCATATTCAGAAAATACGACATCCGCTACTTTTTCTACATCGGCGGCAACGATTCGATGGACACCGCTGCCAAGCTTTCGGAATACACCCGCACGCACGATTACGAAATGCGCATAATGGGCGTTCCCAAGACCATTGACAACGACCTTGTGGTGACCGATCACACCCCCGGCTTCGGCTCGGCGGCGAAATACATTGCCGTCACCATGCAGGAGATCATACGCGACTGCTCGGTATACACCGTCCCCGCAGTCACCATAGTTGAGATAATGGGACGCGACGCGGGCTGGCTCACTGCCGCCTCTGCGATCGGACGCGCCGTAAACGGCATCTCTCCCGACCTTGTTTATCTGCCCGAGCACCCGTTTGACCTCGACGCCTTCTTTGCCCGTCTGCGCGAAAGACTTGCCGTGCACCCCGGCGTGGTCGTTGCGGTATCCGAGGGCATCCGCTTTGCCGACGGCAGATACGTCTGCGAGGGCGTGGACGTCGGAACGACCGACGTTTTCGGTCACAAGCAGCTCTCCGGCACCGGCAAGGCGCTTGAGCTTGCCGTGCGCGCCGAGATAGGCTGCAAGGTCCGCTCGGTCGAGCTGAATCTGCCGCAGAGATGCGCGGGGCATATCGCCTCGGCGCAGGACCTCACCGAATCGGTCGCGGTCGGCATGGCTGCCGTGGCAGCCGCACGCGAGGGCGTGAGCAGAGAGATGATGACAATACTCCGCACCGAGGAGAACGGACATTACGCCTTTGAGATATCGCACTCGGATGTGTCGGAGATCGCAAACAAAATAAAGAGCGTGCCCGCGGAGTTCATAAACGCCGCAGGCGACGACGTGACCGACGAATGCTGCCGCTACCTGCTTCCGCTCATAAAGGGCGAGGCATACCCGGAGTACCGAGACGGCATTCCCGATTATGCCGTGATCTGAAAGGATGGGGACCGAATGGAGAGATCAAAGAAGATCGCCGTAATAACCGGCGCGTCGTCTGGCATGGGGCGCGAGTTCGCGCGCAGGATAGAGGAAAAATACCGCGGTGAGCTTGACGAGATATGGCTGATCGCACGCCGCCGCGAGCGCCTTGAGGCGCTTGCCTCAGAGTTGAAGACACACGCACGGGCGATACCGCTCGATCTTTCCGGCAGCATGGGGACAGACGAATACGCCGCGCTGCTCGAAGCGGAAAAGCCGGATGTGCGCGTTCTTGTGAACGCTGCGGGGTTCGGTATATTCGGCACGTTTGAGAAGATGGAGCTCGACCGTCAGCTTGCCATGATCGACCTCAACGAAAAGGCTCTCGTCGCAATGACATATCATTCGCTGCCCTATATGCACAAGGGCGCAGAGATATTTGAGCTCGGCTCGCTCTCGGCATTCCAGCCCGTGCCGTATATAAATGTTTACGGTGCGACAAAGGCGTTCGTGCTCAGTTTTACAAGAGCGCTGAACGTGGAGCTGAAAAAATGCGGGCGCGGCATACGCGCGATGGCGGTATGCCCCGGATGGGTAAAGACCGAATTCTTTGACACCGCCGTGCGCGATGATACGATCACGTACTACAACCGGTATTATACCGCCGAACAGGTCGTGGCACGCGCCATGCGCGATATGGCACACGGCAAGGACGTGTCGGTGTGCGGCGCGGCTATCCGCGCCCAGGTGCGCCTGACAAAGCTTTTGCCGCATAAGCTCGTAATGGCGATATGGTGCCGCCAGCAGAAAAAATAATGCCCATGCTCATACCGGCACACGCCAATGAACACGGACTTACAAACCTATAATCAATAAAACAAAACATCGGAAGGCTTTGCGAAAGCAAGGCCTTCCGATGTTTTGTAAAGCAGCGGAGGATGAGTTTTTGGGGTACCGATCTGACTTTGTTCCCCGCCTACCGTCGGGGTATGCGGTTCGGGATATGCTCGAACGCCGCCCGAGTATAGATCAAAGCTCTTCGACGGAGGTGACACCCGGTATCTCGGAGATGAAAGCCATAACGTTTTCGTGAGCCATCTTCTTTTTGAACTGGAGCGCAAGAATGGCGCTCATGCGCATTCCCTCGGACGGACGCGACTTGGTGATCTCAACGTCAACGATGGACATATTGTGCTTTTTGACCTCCTCGACAATGTCGTTGAGGTTGTCGACATCGGTGAATTCGACGTATATGTTCATGGAACGCGCAGTCGAAATAATGAAGTATTCAAGCTTTGAGAGGACCACCTCGGAGAAGATGACAAGAGCCACGGTGATGAGCGCAGCCTCGTAATATCCCGTGCCTATGGCAAGCCCAATTATCGCCGAGGTCCAGAGACCCGCAGCGGTGGTAAGACCCTTTACCTGACGGCGTGAGGTCACGATTATAGCTCCCGCGCCGATAAAGCCCATGCCGGCTATGACCTGAGCGCCGAGACGAGCGGGGTCGGTGGTGAGACCGAGACCCATGAGATACTGGCTCGTGAGCGTTGTGAGAGTCGCACCGATGCAGATGAGAGTGTGAGTGCGGAAGCCAGCCGAGCGGCGCTTGCTCTCGCGTTCAAGTCCTATTATGCCGCCGCAAAGCACGGCGAGAAACATTCTTACCACGACGCCGGCAAGCCCGACGCCTTTTATGGTCTGTATGAATTCGGTCATGTCAGTTTTGCCCTCCTTTAAGGTTCTTCGACCGCAAGCACACCGTCTATGGCGGCTATTGCGGTTATAACTTCCGCGTGCGGACGGCATTTCGGCAGTTTCATTTCGATTATGACGCTGGGGGATGCCACTCTGAGGTCGCGCACATTGGTGATCTCAACGTCAAATATCTTTATGTTCATGCCGCGCAGCGTGTCAAGCAGCCCGGGAAGAGAGCTGACGGCTCCGAGCGTTACGTTTATGTTCATATTGCGGGTGCGGGAGGTAAGCAGCTTTTCGACATTGTTGAGCGCCGTGATCGTGAGAAAGATCGTGATGCACGCAATGACCGCGCACTCGTAATAGCCCGCGCCGATGGCAAGCCCCATGCAGGCGGATGCCCAAAGACCCGCGGCGGTGGTAAGCCCCTTTACCTGCTGCCTGCCGGTGACGACGATCGTCCCGGCGCCGAGAAAGCCGATACCGTTTATCACCTGCGCGCCGAGACGCGAGATGTCGGTCGTCTGCCCGAGCGTTACCGCGATATATTGGCTTATGCACATTGCAAGAGCCGCGCCCATACAGACAAGTATATGTGTGCGGAAGCCCGCCGGACGGCGGCGGCGCCCCCTCTCAAGTCCGATTATACCGCCGAAAAGCATCGCCATAAAAAGGCGGAACGCAGTGGCGGCGAAATTTGCCCCACGCAGATATTCAAGCGTGGATCTCAGCCATTCCATTTCAGAGTATTCCTTTCGACCGGATGTCCTATATTTTAAGCCCGAGTTTCTGATAATGTGTTATTATACCATAAGGTGAACACTATTTCAAGAGCACATTGTGAATTTTTTATCCCTCCTTGTCCCCCGCAGCGGGCTTTCGGCAAACAAAATCGCGCGCGGTGCTTGATTCGGCGGGCGCGATGTGGTATCATATTAAAAAACCGGCACAGCCGGTCAGATCAGAAAAGGATGTAGTCATGAAAGAGAAAATACTGCCGCAGAGAATAAAGCCCGGCGACACGATAGGCATCGCCTCACCGAGCAGCATAGCAAAGCCAGAGTCCTACGAGCGCACCGCATTCGTTCTCGGCAAGCTCGGCTACCGGGTAAAATTCGCAAAGAATCTGTTTTCGGATTCGTGGGGCTTTCTTGCCTCGGACGAGGACCGCGCAGCGGACATAAACGAGCTTGCAGCCGACCCCGAGGTGAAAATGGTCTTTTTCGGCGGCGGGGAGGGCTCGCCCGCGCTGCCTCCGCTGCTTGATTACGATACCATAAAAAAGAACCCGAAGATATATTCAAGCTACAGCGACGGAACGACCATTCTCTCTGCCATCACCGCAATGACGGGGCTCGTGACCTACTACGGTCAGACGCCCGGGATATTCAACGACCTCAGATATTACAACTACACGCAGTTCTGCGAGAATTTCATGAGCGGCGAGCACCGTTTCTTTGACACCGACTCGGGATGGCAGAGCATTCGTGCGGGCGTCGGCGAGGGCGTGCTCATCGGCGGTTACTCGCGCAATTTTGCCATGATGTTCGGCAGTCCGTATTTTTCGTTCGATCCGAATGCCGATTATATTCTGTTCATCGAGGATCATGAAAGGTTCTCAAAGCCGGACGCGGTGAGCGAATATCTTGCCGCGATATGGCAGCACCCGTTCATGCGCAGGGTCAGGGGATTCATTTTCGGCTGCTACAATAACGCCGGCACTCCGCCGGAGGAGCTTGTGGCGCTGCTAGCTCTTATCGGTGAGCGGTACGGTATACCCGTAGCCTACACCAACGATATCGGTCACGGTACGCGCCACGGCGTGCTGCCCATGGGCTGCCGCGTCCGTCTTGACGGCGGAGCCGGTACGCTTGAGTTCCTTGAGAGAACGATACTCTGATGTTCTCCTGTCAAAAAGCACCTGCGGGGGTTGACACCCGCCCGCTTGTGTGTTACAATATTGTATATTATATTAACAGTTCATTGGCAGGCTGTGCGAAGCCGCATCAAGGCTCCGCCTGCCGACCGCCGCAAGGCGGTCAGCCACGGAAAGGCACGGTATTTTAAAATGGAACGCACCTATATCGCAGAGGTGAAGCCCGGCAGCACGGTAAAGATACAGGGCTTTGTCGAAAATCTGCGCAACAAACGCACAATGGCGTTTCTGGTCATACGCGATATCAGCGGCAAGATCCAGGTAACGCTTGAAAAGGAAAAAAGCGCGGAGATGTCCGCCGTCGTCGATAAGCTCACCATCGACTCGGTAGTGACCATTGAGGGCGAGGCTGTCGCAAACGATTATGTAAAGCTCGGCGGCATCGAGATCCTTCCCTCCGACATACGCATCGAATCCATAGCCGATGCGCTGCCCATCAAGCCCGACTCGGCAATAGACTCACGCCTTGATTACCGCTGGGTCGATCTGCGCACCGAGCGCAACACCCTCATATTCAAGCTTCAGACAGACATGGTCGCCGCAATGCGTCAGTTCCTGCTCGATCATCACTTTCTTGAGTTCCACTCGCCCAAGATCATAGGCGCGGCGAGTGAGAGCGGCTCCGAGGTGTTCAAGCTCAACTATTTTGACCGCGACGCATACCTTGCCCAGTCGCCTCAGTTCTATAAGCAGATGGCAATGGCTGCGGGCTTTGAGCGCGTTTTTGAGGTCGCGCCGGTATTCCGTGCCGAAAAATCGCACACGAGCAAGCACGCCACCGAATTTACGGGACTTGACCTTGAATTTTCGTATATCGACTCCTTCCGCGATGTTATGAAGTTCGAGGAGGACATGATAACCGATATGATGGAAAAGGTCGTACCGAAATACGCCGACGATATCAAGCGTCTCTACGGTCTTGATACCGTTGTGCCGACGAAGCCTTTCCCCGTAATGAGCGTTGCGGATATTTACCGCGAGCTTGAGGCGCGCTACGGCTACACCGCGCCCGAATCCGAAAAGGGCGACCTCACCACCGACGCCGAGCGCATGACATATAAGCTTGCAAAGGAAATGTTCGGCCACGAGTTCCTATTTGTCACCGACTTTGCCGCCGACAAGCGCCCCTTCTACCATATGCGCAAGGACGGCGTGCCGCAGGGCTACGACCTCATCTGGCGCGGCGTGGAGATCACCTCCGGCGCGCAGCGTGAGCATCGCTATGCCGAGCTTTGCGCCAACGCCGCGGAAAAGGGACTCGGCGAGGACGTTAAGTTCTACACCGAATTCTTCCGCTACGGCTGCCCTCCTCACGGAGGCTTCGGCGTCGGCGTCGACCGTCTCACCATGCTCTTCCTCGGCATTTCGATCAAGGAAGCCGAATTCATCTTCCGCGGTCCCGACAGACTCACCCCCTGACATATCGCGCTCCACATCCCACACGTTCCCAATTTGCCTTCGCGGGCAGACGGCGCGGAGGTCTGCATAAATCAAACAACGGAAACAAAAAGGAGAATCTTCAGCTATGAAAAAAAGAATCTTTGCCGGTGCTCTTGTTTGCCTCATGCTCATCTCGTCGCTCTGCATCGCGGCATCTGCCGCCGTGTCGGGTGATGTATGGAACAACCTCAAATTCAACATCTTCAACCAGACGTCAATGGGCATCAACTTTGCCGAATCCGACACCGGCGGAATGCTCGGTCACGGTCAGCAGGTAATGCGCGGTTTTACCGTTTCCCCTGACGGCGCATATGTTTTCGGCGGTTACCTCAACCCCGGCGGAACCTCGGCTGTCGAAATGTTTGACGGCAAAACCGGCAAGCTCGCCGGCACATACGTCCACACCGAAGCCGACGGCACATCCATCTCCTACCCGAAGGGGATCGCCTGCGACGACCGCGGATATCTCTATGTCGGTCTTGCAAGCCGCACCAACAAATCGTTTGCCTCCTTTGCCGTCGTAAAATACGATGAAAAGGGCGCCGACGGTTGGCTCAAGGAAGTCTCCCGCAAGGTATTTGTCGAAACGAGCGACAGCGTAAAGACCGGTATCAACGGTGTTGCCGTGCGTGAGATCGCCGGTAAGTATTATATGTACATAGTCGTCAACTACGATGTCGACTATCTTTACAGATTCGATGTCACCGATCCCGCCAACCCCGTTGCCGACACATCCTTCGGCGATAACGGCAGAATAGACCTCCAGGGCGCTCCCTACAACGCCACCGAGGGCAACTACCTTGACGTTGACGAGGACGGCACCATCTACCTCGGCTACACCGGCAAGAAGGACCAGGGCGTTATGGTCCTCTCCGACAACGGCAAAAAGGTGCTCAACACTCTCAAGCAGAACAAGGGCTATGCCGTCCGCATCTGGGAGAACTACCTGCTCGTTTCGAGCCAGTCCGGCCCCACCTGCATCTGCGTTTACGAAAAGACGACCCTCCAGCTCATCACGACCCTCAAGTTTGACGATTCGACCATCGATGTCACCTGCGACGCCTTCAGCGTCCTGCCCGCGAATTCCATCGTCGGCATGAACATCGCCAACGACGTGCTCTACGTCGGCGATCAGGGTGCGAACAACGGTGTTGACCAGGTATTCATGGTCGCCCTTACCGATGTCGGAAAGCCCACCGTTGACGCTTACGTCTCTGCCATTGCTGCAAGACTGAAGAAAGCCGAGACCACAAAGGCGACCGAGACCAAGGCTCCCGAGACGAAAGCCCCCGAGACCAAGGCTCCGGAGACCAAGGCTCCCGAGACTAAAACTGCCGACACCAAGGCTCCCGAGACCTCAAAGCCCGCCGATGAGAAGAAGGGCTGCGGTTCCTCCGTTGCCTACGCTGCCGTTGCGGTCGTCGCGCTGCTCGGAAGCGCGGTCGTTAATAAGAAGAAAATAAAATAACGCCGCCTGCGATATCCGCAAGCGACCGAAAATATCCCCGCCGCGCAATTGCGCGGCGGGGATGCTTTATTCTCACGTTCTCAGTGCTCGAAGGCGGTGTCGTCCTCGAGTGTTTTGAGCGCGCTTTTTGAGAGATAGTCGATGGGGTTCACCTTCACGTCGTCGATCCTGACCTCGAAATGGATATGCGGCTCGTCGGCAAGCTCTATCATTGCGCCGTCGCCGACAGCGCCGATTATCTGACCTGCCTTGACCTCTTTACCTACCTCAACGCCGTCGCCGAGCGTGTCTCCGAGGTTCTGGTAGACCGTTACCGCCTTGCCGGTGTGTCCTATCGAAACGGACTTGCCGTAAAGCGGATCGTCCCACACCTTTGTGATCTTGCCGTCGGCAGCCGCATAAACGGGATCGCCGACCTTGCCCTGAATGTCAACGCCGAGGTGGACGCGCCAATCCTTCATAGTGTCGGAAAAGACCTGCGCCGTCGGGTCGTGCGACGCACCGAGCTTACCGTTGACGGGGAGAATAAATGTCGGCACAACGTCAGCCACGGGCTTGTCCGGCGTCGGCTCGGTCGTGTCGTCCGGCTTTGCGGTGCTCTCCGGCGCGCGTGTCACGGGATGCGTCGTTTCATCGGTGACAACCGCTGGGTCTCCCGTAGTCTCGGCGCTCTCACCGCGGCGCGCGCGGTTTGCAGCCGATGTGAGCGCTACGGCGACCGCAAGTATGATGAGCAGTGTCGCTACCGTAAGATAGACCGTGCGGTTGACGCGTTCGGGATCGTTACGGCACTTGCTCTTTCCGTCGCCATCCCTTTCTTCGGGCTTTTTGCCCGACGGGGAGAATTTCTTGATCTTCATTTTTTGCTCCTTACCTTGTTCTATCAATGTACTGAAGCCGTCGGCTTCACACCTGTATTTTTTGCCGCATAAGAAAAAAATATTCAATCAATGGTGCAAAATTTGCCCGTATATGATATAATAGATAAAGAAAACACCGAAAAACACACCGGACAGACTATCCGGCGCCGTTTTTTGCAAAGGATCGGGGTGAGGCAGACGAATACCGTATCACCGCCGCGCGCGGTCGCGGCTTTGCTCGATATATTCGCATCGGCGGGAGCCGAGGCATACATCGTCGGCGGCGCGGTAAGGGACAGCCTTGCCGGGCGCCGCGTTCACGACTGGGACGTTGCATCCCCGCTGCCGCCCGAGGCCATGGGGGAGCTTTTTCGCGGACACGGGTACCGCGTGATACCGACCGGTATAAAGCACGGGACCGTAACGGTCATATCCGACGGGATGCCGGTCGAGATCACGGCATTCCGCATCGACGGCGCATACACCGACGGCAGACACCCCGACCGCGTTGAGTTTACGACCCGCATCGAGGACGACCTCGCGCGCCGCGATTTTACCGTAAACGCAATGGCATATTCGCCGCGAAGCGGCATATGCGATCCGTTCGGCGGGCGTGCGGATCTTGCCGCAGGCGTGATACGCTGCGTCGGCGATGCACGCACCCGCTTTACCGAGGATGCGCTGCGCATCCTGCGCGCCTTCCGCTTTGCGGCGCAGCTCGGATATACTATCGAGGACGGCACGCTCGGCGCCGCTGCCGCGCTTGCCTCGCGCCTTGAGCTGATATCGGCTGAGCGGATAGCCGCCGAAACGGAAAAGCTGCTGCTGGCGCCCGAGCCCTCGGGATATCTTGCCGCTGCGGAAAGCTGCGGCGTGCTTGCATACGTTTTTCCGGGCATCACGTTTGACGCATCGGATCTTGCCCCCGTTGACCGGCTTGCCGCCGACGCACCGCTGAGAATGGGCGCTATGCTGCGCCGCACCGGGCTTGCCGACAGCGAGCGCGCGGCAGCCGTGCTGCGTGGGCTCAGGCTTTCAAACGCCGACCGCCGCCGCGCATATGCCGCCGCTGCGCAAACGCTCCCGCCCGCAGAGCCGTACGCCGTACGCCGTTTTCTGCGCGAAACAGCCGATCCCGACGCCGCGATAGCCGCAGCCGCAGCGCGCGGCGAGAGCGGCGCCGCAGAGGTCGCGGAGATCGCACGGCAAACAGCCGCGGAGGGCGGTCCCGTTACGCTGCGCACACTTGCCGTGGACGGTGCAAAGCTGCGCGCGGCGGGCTACCCGACGGGCAGGCAGATGGGAAAGCTGATCTCGGCGCTGCTTGAAGCCGTGACCGCCGACCCCTCGCTCAACACCGAAGAGGCGCTGCTCGCACTCGCGGCAAAACTGACCGACGAACAAAAAACCGAAAGGAATGATATATAATGAAGAACACGGAAGCATACCCCACTATATCTCCGCTTCGTTCGACCTTTACCTCCTCCGACGGCAAAACAGCCGTCGCATATGAGATCTATGCACCCGCCGACGGGGTGCCTGTGCGCGCTGTCGTTCAGCTTTCGCACGGAATGTGCGAATATGTCGGCAGATACGCCGATTTTGCGTCATATCTTGCGGCGCAGGGCATTGCCTTTGCGGGCAACTGCCACCTCGGACACGGCGCGACCGCCGCAAGCGACGGCGACCTCGGCTTTTTCGGCGGGAACGACGGCGATCGTTGGTTCCTCGTTGACGATCTGCACACGATGAACGGCATTATAAGCGAAAAATTTCCCGACACGCCGGTGATACTGCTCGGGCACAGCATGGGCTCGTTCGTGGCGCGGCTCTTCCTTACAAAATATGCCGAGGACGTGGATGCCGCCGTCATAATGGGCACCGCCGGGCGCGGTGCGCCGACGGGACTTGCCATTACGCTCGCAAATATTATAGTCGCACTGCGCGGAGCGCGGCACCGCAGCGGTCTGCTGAGAAAAATGGCTTTCTCGGGCTATCTCAAGCACTGCGGCAAGGGCTGCGACCCGAACGCATGGCTGACGCGCGACACGGAGATCGTCAAAAAATACAACGCCGATAAATACTGCACCTTCACCTTTACCGCGTCGGCATACCGCGAGCTTTTCTCTATGCTCGACGAGGTGAGCTCCGACGAATGGGCAAAAATGATCCCCACCGACCTGCCCGTGCTCGTGATAAGCGGCGACGAGGATCCCGTCGGCGGATTTGGAAAGGGCGTGCGCGAGGTCGCATCCCGCCTGACAGCCGCAGGGCTTTCCGACCTGACGCTGAAGCTCATACCCGGCGGCAGACACGAGATACTCAACGAGACCGACCGCACCGAGACCTACGCATATATCCTCGACTGGATGGAAAAACACATAAGCGTCCCCGCGGAGGACGCGGAATGACCGGACGGTATGAGATATCCGTCTCGTTTGACGGGTATTACACCTTCGGGCTGTATATCGGATCGGGCAGGCCCCTCATTGAGGGGCGGGCGCACTCGACGCTTCCGCTATGCCGTAAGGGCATAGCCTCGGTGCGTCTCAACTGCGACGCGCCGCTTGAAGACCGCACCGCGCACGAGGACGATACCACGTCCGATACCGCCGCAGACGTGCCGCCGCCAAAATGTCCGAAATTCGTGCTCACGCACGACGCCGACGGCACATACCGCCTGACTCTCTATGCCAAGAACGGCAAGGCGATAGCAGCCTCTCCCGGCGACGCCACGCACGGCGCGGCGCTCGACTCGCTCGACGCAATACGCGCCGTTGCGCGTGAGGCTCACACGACGGGAGCGTAGCACGGCGACGCCATGCGGTGCAAAGCTGCCGCGCGGCTGCTTTTTTAAATTTTCGGGGCGCTTTTTTGCTCTTATAACGGTATTTTTTCATTTTTCCTCTTGTAAAGCGTGCCGAATTGTGGTATATTATAGAATGTATAAAATTGTGAAAGGCAGGTTCAATTCTTAATGACCTACAATAAAAAAACCATTGAGGATATCGACGTATCCGGCAAAAAGGTTCTTGTACGCTGCGACTTCAACGTCCCGCTCAAGGACGGCGTCATCACCTCCGACAAGAGGATCGTCGAAGCTGTCCCCACCATCAAGTATCTGCTCTCTCACGGTGCAGCCGTGATCCTTTGCTCTCACATGGGCAAGCCCAAGGGACAGGTCAACCCCAAGTACACACTGGCTCCCGTTGCGGCAAGACTTACCGAGCTGCTCGGTCAGAAAGTACCGCTCGCCCCCGATACCGTCGGTCCCGAGACACGCAAAATGGCTGCCGACCTCAAGCCCGGCGAAGCTCTGCTGCTTGAGAACACCCGTTTTGATCCCCGCGAGGAGAAGAACGACCCCGAATTTGCAAAAGAACTTGCTTCTATGGCTGAGATCTTCGTAAACGACGCCTTCGGCGCAGCTCACCGCGCACACGCCTCCACTGCCGGCGTTGCGATGTACGGCGGACTTCCCGCTGTCTGCGGCTACCTGATCCAGAAGGAAATCACCGTTATGGGCAAGGCTCTTGAGGATCCCGCCCGTCCCTTCGTCGCCATCCTCGGCGGCGCCAAGGTCTCCGACAAGATCGGCGTTATCAACAACCTCATCGAAAAGTGCGACACCCTCATCATCGGCGGCGGTATGGCATACACCTTCTTCAAGGCAGAGGGCAAGTCTGTCGGTACCTCCATCTGCGAGTACGACAAGCTCGACCTCGCACGCCAGATGATCGACAAGGCACGCGAGCGCAAGGTCAACTTCCTGCTCCCCGTTGATAACATCATCGGTCGCGAGTATGACGAAAACACCACCTATATGCGCATTTACTCCGACTCCATCCCCGACGGTTGGATGGGGCTTGACATCGGCGAAAAGACTCAGGAGCTGTTTGCAAAGTCCCTCGTCGGCGCGGGCACCGTTGTATGGAACGGTCCTATGGGCGTTTCCGAGTGGCCTCACTTCGCATCCGGCACCAACGCAGTCGCCAAGGCTGTTGCCGAGAGCGGAGCTGTCTCCATCATCGGCGGCGGCGACTCTGCGGCTGCCGTTGAAAAGCTCGGCTATGCCGACAAGATGACTCACGTCTCCACCGGCGGCGGCGCATCGCTTGAGTTCCTTGAGGGTCTCGAGCTTCCCGGCATCGCCTGCCTGCAGGACAAAGAATAAGAAAGAGGATATAAAAGAATGAATCCCGCAAAGAGAAGAACCGTTATCGCCGGCAACTGGAAGATGAACTTCACCCCTGCCGAGGCGACAGCGTTTATCAATGAGATCAAGCCCATGGTCGCGGGCAAGGATAACTGCGACATCGTTTTCTGCGCGCCCTATGTGACCATCGCTGCCGCTATGGAAGCCGCAAAGGGCTCCAACATCAAGATCGGCGCCGAGAACGTACACTTTGCCCCCAAGGGCGCATATACCGGCGAGGTTTCCGCCGATATGCTCCGCGCCATCGGCGTTGAGTACGTTATCGTCGGTCACAGCGAAAGACGTCAGTATTTCGCAGAAACAGACGAGACAGTCAACCTCCGCACCAAAGCTGCTCTTGCCGCAGGCATGAAGGTCATCCTCTGCCTCGGTGAAGTCAAAGAGCAGAGACTTGCCGGCATCACCGATGAGGTGGTCGGAATGCAGACAAAGCTTGACCTTGCCGGAATTTCCGCCGAGGATATGAAGAGCATCATCATCGCCTATGAGCCCGTTTGGGCTATCGGCACCGGACTCACCGCCACCCCCGATCAGGCGGAGGAGACCTGCGCCGTTATCCGCCGCGTCGTTGCCGGACTTTACGGCGAGGACGTTGCCGAAGCGACCACCATCCAGTACGGCGGCTCGATGAACGACGGCAACGCCGCCGAGCTTCTTGCAAAGCCCGACGTTGACGGCGGTCTTATCGGCGGCGCGTCGCTCGTGGCGAAGAAATTCACCGCAATCGTTGACGCAGCTCAGTAAGACAAGCCGGCGCTCATTAACCGCAAAAAAAGGCTTTCGGGCAAATGCCCGAAAGCCTTTTTGCTTTAGTCTTGACGGTCCCGACACCTTCGATGTTCATATCCGAGCCGAAAAAGCCGACGGCGCGACCGACCTTTTTGCTTAATAATTGTCGGCTTTTATCTCAAAATACGCCTGCGGGTGGGCGCAGACGGGGCACACCTCGGGCGCCTTTTTGCCGATGTGGATATGCCCGCAGTTTGAGCACTGCCATATGCACTCGCCGTCCTTTGAAAACACAGCCTCATGCCTTACGTTATCGAGAAGGCGGCGGAAGCGCTCCTCGTGCTCCTTTTCGATCTTTCCGACAGCTTCGAAAAGATACGCTATGCGGTCAAAGCCCTCTTCCTTTGCGGTCTTTGCAAATGAGGCATACATCTCTGTCCATTCGTATCTCTCTCCGCCCGCGGCATCGAGCAGGTTGTCCTCGGTCGAGGGCACCTCGCCGCCCGCCAGCAGCTTGAACCATATCTTTGCGTGCTCGCGCTCGTTTGCGGCGGTCTCCTCAAACAGCTTCGCTATCTGAACATAGCCTTCCTTTTTAGCCTTTGACGCATAATAGGTATACTTGTTCCTCGCCTGTGATTCGCCCGCAAAAGCCGTGCGGAGATTGCTTTCGGTCTTTGAGCCCTTGAGTTCCATTTTCAGTCCTCCGTTTATTGTTTATATTAATTTTACCGCGGAAAAGCATTTTCCGTATCAGTATACGCAGCCGCGGCTGTTTTATTCCCGCAGCGCATTTCAAAATCAATAATGATTATTATTATTGTATCTTTATTATATCATATCCCAACTCGGGATGTGTGAACAAAGCGTAAATTCGGCGCCTTCTCTGCGAGGACAAATAAAAAGGCTGCCGAAAGCCAAATGCTTTCGGCAGCCCCATGGTCACCGGCGGGGACCGTGAATATTACTTTGCCTGTTTCTTCTTCGAAACGGTGCGCTGGATGAGCTTTGCGAGCTCCACTATCGGTATGATTGCAAACGCCATGGCAATTGCGATAAGGTATTCGAAAAGGCTGATATGAGCAAAATCGAACGCGTCGCGCAGGAACGGAACGTATATAACGAGCGTCGTGGCAGCGAGAGAGCCTATCATCGACACCCACAGCCACTTGTTCTGCGACTTGAGGCTGAATATCGAGCCGTTGAGCGAGCGCATATTGAAGGAGTGGAATATCTCAACGATCGACAGTGTAAGGAACGCCATGGTCATGCCGTCAACGCTGTTGGTTATCTCCCAGTTGCCCGTCTCGATGCGGTGTCCGACAAAGTAGGAAAGCACCGTAAGACCCGCAATAACAAAGCCCTGAAGGGCGATGTGCACACCCATGCCGCCGGCGAAGATGCCGTCCTTGGAATCACGCGGCGGACGCTTCATGATATCGGGCTCGCTCTTTTCCATGCCGAGCGCGATGGCGGGCAGGCAGTCGGTGATGAGGTTGATCCAGAGCAGGTGAGCGGGCTTGAGGATAGTAAAGCCGAGGATGGTCGCAGCGAATATCGAGATGACCTCTGCGAGGTTGGAGGAGAGCAGGAACTGTATCGACTTGCGGATGTTGTCGTAAATGCGTCTGCCCTCTTCGACAGCCGCAACGATGGTGGCAAAGTTATCGTCTGCCAGCACCATATCGGCAACGTTTTTGGTAACGTCGGTACCGGTTATACCCATGCCGACGCCTATATCGGAGGATTTGATGGAGGGTGCGTCGTTCACGCCGTCGCCGGTCATGGCTGTGATGCAGCCGTGAGCGCGCCATGCGTTTACGATCCTGACCTTATGCTCGGGCTGCACACGGGCATAGACCGAGTAGTTTTCGATCGTCTTTGCAAGCTCCTCGTCGGAGATGGCATTGAGCTCGGCACCCGTTATCGCAAGGTCGCCGTCACGGAGGATACCGAGCTGGCGTGCGATAGCCGCGGCAGTGTCGCGGTGGTCGCCGGTTATCATTATCGGGCGAATGCCCGCCTCGCGGCATTCCTTTACCGCGTCAACGACTTCGGGACGCACGGGGTCGATCATTCCTACAAGGCCGAGGAAGGTAAGGTCGGATTCCATGACCTCGGGCATATAATCGGTGGGAGCGGTGTCATATCTGCGGCAGGCAGCGGCAAGAACGCGCAGTGCGCGGTCGGCCAAGCGCTTGTTTGCCTCGGCAAGCTCGACACGCATATCATCCGTCATCGGAACGACCTTGCCGCCCGCAAGTATGTGCGTGCATCTGCCTATAACGACGTCGGGAGCGCCGGTCGTATGCTGAACATATCCGTCGCCAGTGTTGTGGACGGTCGTCATCATCTTGCGGCTCGAGTCAAAGGGTATCTCGCCCACGCGGGGAGCGTTCTTTTCAAGCTCGTATTTGGGAAGACCTATCTTTGCCGCATAATCGACAACGGCAGTCTGCGTCGGGTCGCCCTCGGAGACTGTTTTGCCCTCGTGAAGCACCGCGTCGGTGCAGAGCGCAAAGGATTCGGCAAGCATTTTTTCGTCGTCACCGTAGTGATCGACAACGGTCATTTTGTTCTGCGTGAGGGTACCGGTCTTATCGGAGCAGATGATCTGTGTACATCCGAGCGTTTCAACCGCCGTCAGCTTGCGTATGACCGCGTTGCGGCGCGACATATTGGTAACGCCTATCGAAAGCACGATGGTAACGACCGCGGCAAGTCCCTCGGGTATCGCCGCAACGGCAAGGCTGACAGCCACCATGAAGGTGTTGAGTATCGCCTCGCCCGTGAAGTCGGGGTACATGCGGATAAGGTCGATGGCAAATATCACCGCGCAGATGCCGAGCACGAGGAAGCTCAGGATCTTGCTGAGCTGATTGAGCTTGAGCTGGAGAGGTGTCTCCTCATCCTTTGCCTGCGTGAGCGCGTCGGCTATCTTGCCCATCTCGGTCTGCATACCAGTGGCAACGACCACGGCTTTGCCGCGTCCGTAAACAGCCGTCGAGCCCATATAGACCATGTTCTTGCGGTCGCCGAGCGGAACTTCACCGTTATCGGCGGGGTTTATTGCGGCTGCGGTCTTGAGCACGGGAACGGATTCGCCAGTCAGCGCCGCTTCCTCACACTTGAGGCTGGCGCACTCGATCAGACGGCAGTCGGCGGGGATGGAATCTCCCGCTTCAAGCACTACGATATCGCCGGGGACCAGCTCGTCGCTGTGCAGGGCGATCTGCTTTCCGTCGCGGATGACCTTTGAGGTCGCCGCGGCTATCTGCTGGAGAGCCTCGATAGCCTTCTCGGCTTTGCTCTCCTGCACGACGCCGAGGACCGCATTGATTATAACGACGGACATTATAATGATAACGTCGGCAAACGATTCGTTCTGCAGCACGGCGGTAACACCGGATATCACCGCGGCGACGATCAGTATGAGCGTCATCGGATCGGTGAACTGCGAGAAGAATTTGTGGATGAGAGACTCTTTTTTGGCTTCCTTCAGCTTGTTTTTGCCGTAGGTCTCAAGCCTTTTTTTCGCCTCTGACGTACTGAGACCGTCTTTTGAGGTCTTTTGAGCCGAAAGCACCTCGTCGGAGCTTTGCAGGTACTCTTTCATTTTCAGGGTTTCTCCTTTTATATATTTTTATTTGGATCACTTTTTTCGCTCAGCCGCCGAACACACCAAGCCCGTCAAGCAGCAGCTTGAGACCGACAAGTATCAGTATCACGCCGCCGGCAAACTCGGCTTTCGACTCGAATTTGTCGCCGAACACGTTGCCGATCTTGACGCCCGCCGCGGAAATGACAAATGTGGTAAAGCCGATTATCAGCACAGGAGGATAAATGCTTGCGTCGCCGAGCGAGAGCGAGAGCGCCACGCCGACGGCAAGCGCGTCGATGCTCGTGGCTATTGCCATGGGAAGCATGGTCTTGAAGGAAAATGACGCGGATGCTTCTTCCTTTTCCTTTGAAAAGGACTCGCGTATCATGTTCACGCCGATGAGCGCAAGCAGGATGAACGCTACCCAGTGGCTGTACTTTGTGATAAGCTCGGCAAACTGCGAGCCTATGTAGTAGCCGATAAGGGGCATAAGCGCCTGAAAGCCGCCGAAGTACGCGCCTGCGATGAGAGCGTATTTTGCCTTCATTTTGCCGACGGACAGCCCTTTGCAGACAGAGACTGCGAAGGCGTCCATCGAAAGTCCGACAGCGAGGATAAAGATCTCAATAAAACTCATGATCTGACCGTTCCTTTAATTTTTTTCGCGCAGATATGAAAAATCAGGGTGTATCGAGGATCTCCGGGCAACAAAAAAGCCCCCGCCACGGACGCGTGTCCGACGGCAGAGGTTATAAAGACTTTTCTGCCGCGGCAGATAAGTCTTGTCATTTAATACCGAGCCATGAAGATTGCTCTTCAGGGTGTTGTTGACTCGGTAACGCCCGGCGGCGTTGACTACTCCCTGTATCTTGGCGATATTATAGCACATCTCAGACGCAAAATCAAGGGGTTGCAAAAAAAAATTAAAAAAATTCGTTTTTTTCGTGCATTCGACGCCGAAGTATGCTATAATATGGGTACAGTTATGTTTTTTCAGCAAATATAAGACTGCCGGTATGTGAAATGAATAATGAATGCAACTATCGGACGGTATGTTTCACAGGGCACAGGCGATTTACGCCGGAGGAAGAGCAAAACGTGCAGGCGCGGCTCGACGCTGCGGTGCGCGACCTGATAGAAAACCGCGGCACCGTCACCTTCCGTACCGGAGGGGCGCTCGGCTTTGACACAATGGCGGCTTACACCGTTCTCGGCTACCGACTGCTTTATCCTCACGTGCGCCTCGAGCTTTACCTTCCGTGCCCCGATCAGACACGCGGCTGGAAGCCGGGAGATGTGGAATCATACAATAACATAAAAGAGCACGCCGACCGCGTGTTCGTGGCAAGCCCATATTATTTCTCCGGCTGTATGCACGTCCGCAATCGGATGCTCGTGAACGGCTCAGACCTCTGCGTCGCCTACTGCCGCAAGCATGAAGGCGGTACCGCCTACACAATGGATTACGCGCGCAGGCAGTATGTGGAGGTAATGAACCTTTATGATACATTCAAAGTATAAAAGACCGACGATATTTTTCTTTTACGAAAGGATAAAAACACAATGAAAAAAGCTCTTATGTACGGCGCCGGCAACATCGGCAGAGGTTTTATCGGAAAAAGATTTTACCTTTCCGGCTATCACACCGTTTTTGTTGACGTAAACGCCGATATGGTCGAAAAGCTGCGCGCTGCGGGCAAGTACCCCATATACGTCACCAAGGGCACCGAGTATGTTCCCGAGTGGGTCGAAAACTGCACCGCAGTAAACGGCAGAGACGACAACGCCGTTATAGACGAGATCGCATCCTGCGATATCATGGCGACCGCTCTCGGCGTAAACGTGCTGCCGCACGTCGCTTCCCTCATTGCACGCGGCCTGCTCGCAAGACGCGAGCGCACCGGAAAGCCGCTCAATATTCTCATCTGCGAAAACCTTATCGGCTCGGACAAGTATCTGCGCGGTCTTGTAGAGCCCTTCATCCCCGAGGAGGCAAAGAGCTACTTCCTTGACGAGGTCGGCTTTGTGAGCGTGTCTGTCGGCATCACCGTTCCGCCCACACCCGAAAAGTTTTTGGCGGAGAATCCCCTTGCCGTATGCACCGACCTTTACCGCGAGCTGCCCGCAAACGCGCTCGGCTTCCGTCCCGTCGGCGCGCCCACGCCAGAGATCGACGGCATGGTCGTTTTCAGCCCCTTTGATTTCTTTATCGAGCGCAAGCTCCTGATCCACAACATGGGTCACGCGCTCATGGCATATCTCGGATATCTCAAAAAATACAACTACATATATGAGGTCGCAGCCGACGGTGAGATCAAATACATCCTCACCCGCGCGCTCGTCGAATCCGCCCGCGCGCTTGCAAAGCGTCACGGTGCAAATCTTGACGACGTTATGACCTTTGTCGAAACGCTCATTCCTCGCCTTGACAACCCGCTGCTCGAGGACACGCTCTTCCGCGTCGGCAGAGATCCGAAGCGCAAGCTGGGAGCGGGCGACAGACTCGGCGGCGCGTATCTTATGGTGCGCGAGCAGGGCGGCATTCCCGCTCACATCGCGGTGGGCATTGCCGCGGGCTATCTCTTCGACTGCCCCGAGGATTCCATAGCCCTTGAGGTGTCATCCTTTGCACGCAAGGAAGGACTTGCCGCGGCGCTTGAAAAGTACAGCGGCATCACCGCTCCCGAGGATGTTGCTATGATAACCGAGTTCTACAATATGCTCGACCGCCGCGCTCCGTTTGCTGAGTTCGTCACCGTGCTCAACAAATACAAGACCGGCATGAACTGATACCGCCGACCGGTACCGCATATAGATTCCCCTGCCGCGCTGTGCGCGGCAGGGGAATAATCTTAATTTTTAATATTTTTATATACCGCTCAATCCTTCGGCTCGTTCGCGGGCGGGAAGGTCTTCTCCGTCGGGTTATAAGGAAGCGTTATCGTTCTCTCCGAATGTCCCGCGAGGATTATCTCCATCATCTTGGGCGAGGATATCAGATAGGCGTTCCATGTCTCGTTGCGCCTGCCGTGTCCGCCGTAATTGTAGTAATCCCACACTCCGAGCGGCCAGAAGGCGACCTTCATGTCTATAAGCTTATAAAGCTCGACAGATCCGCCGTGTGCACCGTGGTGCGCCACCTGAACGATGTCGGAGGCAAGAGACTTGCCGTAGTACTTTACGAGCACATCGGTCATCGTAGAGCTCGAATCGCCGAGGAACATGATCTTTTGCCCCTCTGCGGTAAGCGAGAACACCGCGCTCGTCGTATTGCCGGTGTCGCAGTCGCGCGGCGCGACAAGCTCGATGGTCGAATAGTACTCTATCTCCGCGCCGCCGAAGCCGAACTTCTGCCCCGGATGCGCCTTTATTATTTTTGCGCCCGGGAACATTTTTATGGCACTGTAAACACGGGACGGGTAGGTCTCGTCCATTTTGTCATACTGCTGCCTTGAGGGGAAGTTGAATATGAAGTTTTCGACCGTAAACACCTTGCGGTTGTCGGACGAATTTGCAAGCCGCGTGAAAAGCCCGATGTGATCGCCGTGCGCATGGGAGAATATCCATGCCGCCACCGTAATGTGTGCGGGATCGGCTGCGAGTTTCTTTATTGCGTTCATAAAAACGCTGAGATTCTTGTCATAGTTGTAGCCGCCGTCGATGATTATGAATCTGCCGTCGCGCAGACGTACTATGTAGAGCATACCGATCTGATATTCCGAGATGGGCTTTGAGGGGTCGTACTGATACTCGAGCCCCACCTGCGTCACGGTAACGGGGCCCGCGGTGTCTTTCACATTTTCATCGACCGTGGGGAGCGCGGTCTTTGACAGAGGCTCGATTATGAGCCTCGTCTTGCTCTCATAAGCGGTATAAACGGTGTTGAGGACATATTTTCCGTCCTCCGAGGTGTATGTTGCATAGAGGTTGTCGCCTATCTTGTTTTCGGCGTATTTCTTATAGCCTGACTTGACGAGCGGCGCGTCGTATGCGTTGTACTCGGCAGCGTTCGTGTTCTTTATAATGTACATACTGCACTCGTCGCCGCAGTCCCAAAGAGATTCGATCTTTCCCTTGGTCTCGTACAGCGGGAGGGACGCGAGCATGACACCGGTCGTGCCGCCGTAATCAAAGGGCGAGGGCAGGATTATCGTGCCTGCGGTGCGGTCGGCATACTCATAGAACCTGTCGCACAGCCACTCGGCAGCGGCGGTATAGCCCGAGTCGTCGGAAGCGAGGACCAGCAGCTTGCGTCCCGACACAGCGACCGAGAAGGAATTGAAATTCGTAAACTCGGCTTTTGCGCCGGCGCTCTCGGGACGGTTGGTCTCGCCAACGAGTATTTCATATGCGTTCTCGTCAACGGTATCTCCGGGAAGAAGAAAATCATCGGAGATCTTGGGCTCGATGCCCGTTGCGGTCTTTATGCCGTTGCATATCGTCACCGCGGCCTTTTTGACGCCGTCGGTGCAGAGATCGGGGCGCACGACCGCACACACGGCGCCGTTTTCGAGCACCTTGAAATCACCGCCCTCGGCAGCCGACGAGCCGCTGTCGGAGATCGGCGTCGTTACATCCGGACTGCCGTCCGAGGGGGAGCAACCGAAAAGGATTATTGCCGCAACGCCGAGCACCATGAGTGCCGCGAGAACGAAGCAGACTATCCGGGTAAGATTCTTTTTTACGTTCTGACTTACCATTATCAACATACCTTTCTTTCCGGGAACGGACAATGTACCGTTTGTTATTAATTATACCATCAATATCACCGGCAGTCAAGAAAAATCTCTCGGCAGCGTAAAGATGAGTTTTTATGCGGCACGGGATGAAATTTTGTTGATTCCCAGTGAAATATATGATATAATAGACTAAAGAACTCCACTTTACGCATGAAAGGAAACACAAAATGTTTGGAAAAACTAAAAACACGCAAGCCAACGCGGCGACTCCGCCCGCGGCATATGCCTCGCGCGTAACGAGCGCCAGAGCGAACATTGCCTTCATCATCGTGCTCACGGTCGTGAACATAATATTGTCGGCAACGGGCGGAAGTACATATTTTCTCTTCTCGGCAAGCGTGCCGTATCTGTTTACGGTACACTCGATCGCACTGACGGGACATCTGCCCGACGAGGTATACGCCGACCCCGAAAACGGTTGGGAGGGCTTTGAGTTCTATCCCGACACATTGCTCTGGTTCGCCATCGCGGTATCCGTCGTGATACTCGCGCTTTACGCGGTATGCTTCTTTGCCTCCAAAAAGCAGCGCGGCTGGCTTATCGTCGCCTCTGTCCTGTTCGGCATCGACACGTTGGCGCTCATCGCATACACGGTGCTGATCTCGGGTACGCCCGACATAATAGATATCGTGATCCACATTTACATGATATTCACGCTGATATACGGTTCGGTTGCCGCGGCAAAGCTCAACCGTATGCCCGCAGTCGAGCCCGAGGTGGTCCCGGCAATGCCTGGAACTCCCGCCGCAGCCGGCGAAGCACCCGCAGTGACCGTTGAAACACCTGCGGCAAATGTTGAAGCACCTGCGGCAAATGTTGAAGCACCTGCGGCAAATGTTGAAGCACCCGCAGCGGTGAACGCGGAAGTCCCCGCGCCCGCCGACGCGCAGCCCGCAGCCGAAGAGAACGCAGCTCCCGCGCAGGACAACGAAAAGAGCGCCGAATAACCGACCGGTGACACACCGCGCCCGGCAAGACCGGGCACGGCGGATAAGGTGATACAAAGTACCGTGGCCGGACCCTTGCGGGTCCGACCACGGGCATTTTTTATTGTTTCTGCGGCTCAGACTCTTCTTATCGACTCGATGACCACGGGAGTGCGCGGCACGTCGGAGAAATATCCGTATCTGCCGGTCCTGACTTCCGCTATGCTGTCAAGCACGTCAAATCCGTCGGTGAGCATACCGAACGCGGCATACTGCGCGTCAAGGTGCGGTGCGTCCTTGTGCATGATAAAGAACTGCGACGACGCGGAATCCGGGTCTGAAGTGCGCGCCATCGAGAGAGTGCCGCGCGTGTGCTTTTGCGTGTTGTTCATCCAGCCGTTTGCGGCAAATTCACCCTTTATCGGCGCTGCGCGGTGCTCTCCGAACTGCTCGTCATATCCGCCGCCCTGTATCATAAAGCCCTTTATGACGCGGTGGAAGATAAGACCGTCAAAAAATTTTTCGTCAACGAGCGAAAGGAAGTTTTCGACCGTCCGCGGCGCGTTTTTCGGGTAAAGCTCGGCGCGCATGGTGCCCATGTCGCGCACTTTGATCTCTATTACGGGATTTTCAGACATTTTGTACCTCACTGTCATTTTCATTATTTTCTTCGTATGCAATATCGAACAGCTCGCGCGCACGCGCTCTGCCCTCGTCGCCGCCGAGCCAGAGCCAACCGAAAAGCGCCTCCATGCCGGTTGCGCGGCGGTACTCGGCTGCGCTTGCCGAGCGCGGCGTGTTGGTGTGTCCGACATTTCTGCCGCGGCGGTATACCGCAGCCTCGGCGTCGTTCATCACGGACGACAGTCGATCCACAGCCTCGGACTGCGCCGTTGCTCGCACATATTTTGCCGCTGCGGTGTTGAGCCGTGCGGAATCGGGGATCCCCTTTTCGACAAGTAACTCGCGCGCGAGCACCTCTATCACGCTGTCGCCGAGATACGCCAGCGCCGCAGGGGTCATTTCATTTCTTTTTTCAGACAATTTCCGCTTCACGCCTCACAGTCGCGTAGAGCACGGCGTATCTCGCACTCAAGTCCCTCAGCCATCAGCGTAAAGCCAAGGTCGTTCGGGTGAACGCCGTCCATGGTGCATTCGTTTTCGAATTTTCCGAGGAAGAAGCTCTCGCCGTCAACATAATAAACATGGCGGTCGCCCGCATCGCGCGCGGCGCGGTATGTGTCGATAACAACGTCCTTGCGTTCCATCGCCTTCGAGCCGTTTGTTGCGACGTTCGGGCGCGTTACCATGATTATCGGCATATCGGGGTGCGCCTCGCGGATCTTTTTGTACGCGGGGAGATGAGTTTCGCCGAGATATTCGGGCGTAGGCGCATTGTGGTCGTAGTCGAGCACAAAAAGCCTCATATCCTGCGCGGCTATCCAGTCGATTATCGCGGGCTCGGCAAGCGCTTTGCCCGAAAAGCCGAGATTCACGACATTCATATCGAGGTAGCGGGAGAGGATGTTGGTGTAGACAAGTCCCGGGCGCGTTGCCGCCGTGCCGTGAACGATCGACGAACCGTAGATCACGATCGGCTTATCGTCGGAATACTTTCTGCCTTCTCCGAGAGCGGCATCCTCCTGAAGCCCGACGTAAAGCTCGGAAACCACCGAATGTATCGGGAAATTTATCGTGAAATACCGCATCTTACGGCTGCCGAAGCGGATTATCTGCTCATATCCGCCGTCCATATTGTAGGGCGGCATAAAAACACGGATGTATTTTGATTCACCGCTCGGATAGTCCTCATAAAGATCGAAGCCCGCGCTCATGGCAAGCGTCATATGCGAGTTTCTGCCGACGACGGGCATCACCGCCTTGATAAGGATATACTGCGAATCGGTGGAGAAGCGCACGCGTCCTCCGGCGCTCTCGCGGCAAAGCTTGGCGACGCCATCCGACGTTGCTGCCGCAACATCCTCGGGCAGGCGGCGGAATATCGGCTGCCCTGCGGGATCGTAGAAGTTGTAAAGTTTAAAAGGGGCGTGCCTTACGCTGTGGAAGCGTACATCCGTCTCGGGAAACGAGGTCTCTATGGCAAGGTTTTTATCGACCTCGACGTACTTTTCTTTTTTGATCTCTTCTGTCATGTTGCTGCCTCCTTATATGCCGTTGCGCATTGCGCGGCGCAGGATCCTGCCGATGGAATCCGCCATCTTCATAAAACCGAGGTCGGTCGGATGCGCGGCATCAACGGTGCAGGCGTCGAGCTCGGCACCGCGGTATATGCCCTCTCCGTCTATGTACCAGACGTGCTTGTCGCCTTGTGCGCGGGCATAGCGGAAGGTATCCTCGACCACACGGCGTCGTTCTATCGAATCCTTTTCGGGGTGCGTCGTAAAATCGGGGCGCGAGAGCATGATATAGGGAATATCCGGGTTCTTTTCGCGGATCGTCGTGTAAAGGCGGCAGTGCGTCTCGCGGAGATATTCGGGCGTGGGCGCGTTGTGGTCGTAATCGCTGACAAAGGCGCTCATGGGCAGCTCTGCCATGTATGCGGATATGGGGAGCTCCGCGCGGGCGTTGCCGGAAAAGCCGAGGTTGATGAAATCAACGTCAAGGCGACGGCTGATTATCGCCTGATACGCAAGACCGGGACGCGAGGCGCAGGCGCCCTGCGTGATGGATGAGCCGTAATACACGACGGGCAGGCGCGTACCGGTGTATTTTGCGCCGCCGCCGAGCGTTGAGCCGGCGTCAAGTCCGATCTCAAGTGACGAAACGGGTGAATAAAGCGGGAAGTTGAGCGTGAGCGAACGCTCGCGCGAGTCATCGAACTTGTGCGTAAGCTCAAAGCCGTCGGTGAAATCTACCGGAGGTCTGTACACGCATCCGAAGAAGGGGCCGACCGGGGTATCGACATAAAGGTCAAACGACGCGGACCCCGTAAGAGCCATGTGGGGATATCTCGTCACATAGGGCATTTTTGCGCGCACGGCAATGCGGCGCGAATTCGTTGAAAAACGGACGCGCCCGCCCGCCGTGTGGCGCGCGTTGCGCTTAACGCCGTTGTTTGTCGCGGCGGCAACATCGTCGGGCATACGGCGGAAATCGCCCTCCGCCTGCGGCATATAAAGCCCGTAAATATCAAAGGGTGCGTTTTTTACGTTATACCACACCAGTCCGTCGGCATCGGGCTTGCCGACGATCATATTCTTATCCACCTCGGCGGTCATCGCCGCGGGATTCGGTGTCTCACTCATTCGCTTGTCCATTCCTTTCTTTTGCCGGTGACATTAAGGCGATTTCTATTATATCACAATGCGCCCGGTATGTCAAACAGTATACGGCTCAAAAAGCGAATAACAAGAAGGCGGCTGCCGAAAACTCAATGTTTTCGGCAGCCGCTTTTTTATCAGTCTATCGACTTGTCTATATTGAATCTTGTGATCTTCTTTGAAGTGTTCTTGACGAACTCGGTCTTGCGGATCTTGACAAACCCCACCTTCTTATAGGGCGCCATTCTCGCGTTCGCATCTCTCACGTGCTCGTTGAAGTACGCCTGGATATCAGCCACGCCGTCAGCCTCAAGCTGCTCGAAATCGGGATAGATCTCCGCTACGATGACTTCCTTACCGGGATCCTTTTTGCTTTCGCCCGCATAAACGACGACCTCAAGCACACCGCGTATGCGGGAAAGCTCGGTCTCGATCTCCTCGGGATAGACGTTCTTGCCGTTCGAGAATATAATGAGGTTTTTAAGTCTGCCGGTGATATAGATCCACTTGTCGCCGTCAACTTCCTCTATCCTGCCGTAGTCGCCGGTGCGGAAGAAGCCGTCCTCATCGAACACTGCCGCAGTCGCCTCGGGATCGTCAAAATATCCGAGCATGACGTTGGGACCCTTGACGCAGATCTCGCCCTCGCCGTTTTCGTCGGGATTCTTGATCTTGACTTCTTCGCTGATGATCGGGATGCCGACACTGCCGCTGTACTGCAGCTTGTTGCGGTTGCAGGAGATGAGCGGAGCGCACTCGGTTATGCCGTAGCCGTTCAGGATGGTGATGCCGATGGCATCGAAGAAGTCGATTATATCCTGATTCAGCGCGGCGCCGCCGCAGATTATCATTTCAAGCTTGCCGCCAAAGGTGTTGAGCACGTCGGCAAACAGCTTGCGTCTCTTGTCGATGCCTATTTTGCGCAGCGCGTTGCTTATCTTTATGCCCTTCTTGAGCTTTTCGGCAGAGCCGCTCTTTTCAGCCGTTGCCCAGATACGGCGGTATATCGTTTCGACGAAGAGCGGGACAAGCACCAGGTGCGTCGGCTTCTGCTCCTGCATCTCCTTGAGCATATAGCGGAGACCGGAGGATATATATATCTCGCAGCCCTGTGAGAAGTGACCGACGTAGTTGACCGTCGAACCGAAGGTGTGGTGCGGCGGGAGCAGGTTCATGGTCTTCTTTGTGATCGCAAAGTTGTACATACCCAGCGTCATATCGAGGCAGATATTGGACTGCGACAGCATAACGCCCTTGCCCTTGCCGGTCGTGCCGGAGGTGAAAACGATGGAGGCAAGGCGATCGGGGTCGATCTCGTAATCGTAGTAGGAATTGTCGCCCGCCGCGAACTTTTCGTCGCCGCGTGCGATAAGATCGGCTGCGGTGAGGTCGGCTGCGGCGCCATCCTTTGTCGGCTGTTCGCCGCTTATGCAGACATATATCTCAGCCTTGGTGTTAGCCTTGAGATAGTCCAGCTTGCCGCCTATCTCCGCGCCGTAGAATATCGCGCTGCAACCCGCGCGCTCGATTATCGAGGCCATATCTGCGGCGGGCAGCTCCTTGTCGATGGGGACCGTCACGGCGCCGACGGACATGAGCGCAAAATACGAGTAGATCCATCCCACGCTGCCGGTGCCGATTATCGCGCACTTTTTGTCGCGCAGACCCATGGCGATGCACTCGGTGCCGAAATTGCGGATGTCGTTGCGTGCCTGATCGAAGGAGATCTTTACGACCTCGGCGTCATTCGGGTTCTTTTTGTAGGAAAATGCGGTGTCACTGCCGTGCAGCGTTGCAGCCTGCTCGGTCATGACACGGAAATCGCGGAATTTTGTTGTTTCGTAAAGAGGATAATTCTTTTTCTTCATTGTAGCGGAATACCTTTCCTTAGCGCCTGCTTGTGCAGACATCGCGCGAAAAAGCGGATTTGAAGCAGGTGCCTCATTTTTCACGCCGTCACCCTGATGTGCGATACGCAGACCGCACTCGCTGATAATAATTTTATCAGTTTATATTAATAAAGTCAATAATAATATGCTAACAAGCTGTAAACACGAAAATGAGCTTTCCTTTTTAAAATATCATACAAAATGTAAAACGGGCTGCCGCGCGTTTGCGTGGCAGCCTTACTATCATTTATACTCATGCGCCGCCGCGTGGCGAACGCTTTTTGCCCAAGGGGTTTTATGTTTATTCTATATACAGATCCCGTGAGGGAATGTGAGTAAAATTACAATAGCATCGAGCCGAAACCGATCACTTCGCGTAATCGACCGCGCGGCTCTCGCGGATAAGATTTACTTTGATCTGACCGGGGTACTTGACCTCTTCCTTGATCTTCTTCGCCATGTCACGTGCGATGACCTTCATGCCCGCGTCATTGACCTCTTCGGGCTTTACCATCACGCGGATCTCACGGCCCGCCTGAATAGCATATGCTTTGTCAACACCGGGGAAGCTGACTGCGATCTCCTCAAGCTTTTCAAGTCTCTTGATGTAGTTTTCAAGATCCTCGCGTCTTGCACCGGGTCTTGCAGCCGAAATGGCATCCGCCGCCTGGACCAGCACGGCAATGACCGTCTGCGGTTCGACGTCGTTGTGGTGAGCCTCGATAGCGTGGATGACCTCGCGGCTCTCCTTGAATTTCTTTGCGGCATTTACGCCGATCTGGACGTGTGTGCCCTCAACATCGTGCGGGAACGCTTTCCCGATATCGTGGAGAAGTCCCGCGCGGCGTGCCGTTGCGGCATCCTCACCGAGCTCCTCAGCCATAATACCCGCAAGAAACGAGACTTCCACCGAATGGCGCAGCACGTTCTGACCGTAGCTTGTGCGGTATCTCAGTCTGCCGAGCAGCTTTACAAGCTCGGGATTGAGCCCGTGAACACCGACCTCGAATGTTGCGCGTTCGCCCGCCTGCTTTATGCTCGCCTCGACCTCGCGCTTTGCCTTTTCCACCATCTCCTCGATGCGTGCGGGGTGGATGCGCCCGTCGGCGATCAGCTTTTCAAGAGCGATGCGCGCGACCTCGCGCCTTACCGGATCAAAGCCCGAAAGGGTTATCGCCTCCGGTGTGTCGTCGATGATAAGCTCAACGCCCGTGAGGGTCTCGAGCTTCTGAATGTTTCTGCCCTCGCGTCCGATTATCCTGCCCTTCATGTCCTCGCTCGGCAACGGGACGGCGGTGACTGTGGATTCGGCGACCTGATCTGCCGCGCAGCGCTGTATCGCAAGAGATATAAGGTTGCGCGCCTTGGTGTCCGCCTCTTCCTTGAACTGAGCTTCAAGCTCATCCATGCGCTGGGCAAAATCGTATTTCGCCTCGGATTCAAGACTTGCCATGAGCTCGCTCTTCGCTTCTTCGGTCGTAAGACCCGCGATAGCTTCGAGCTTTTTCTGCTGTTCCGCAATAGCCGCGTTCACTTCTTCGCGTGCAGCATCGTTTTCGCGTATCTTGCGGTCAAGGATCTCATTTTTTCTGTCAAGCTGCTCGGTCTTGCGGTCAAGAGTTTCTTCTTTCGAAGCAAGACGTCTTTCGGAGCGCGCGACTTCGGCGCGGCGGTCCTTGATCTCGCGTTCGGACTCGCTTCTCTGCTGGTTGATCTCCTTCTGCGCGGCAACGATCATGCGGTTCGTTTCATATGTCGCAGCCATTTTTGCGTCGGCTTCGATCTTTTTGGCTGCTTCTTCGGCAGAACCGATCTTCTTCTCGGCTATACGCTTGCGTATCATAATGCCGATGAATATGCCTATGCCGAAACCGGCAAGCAGAGCCGCTGCGGCAGCAATGACGGTTATTATCGTTTCGTTCATAATGCACCTCCTTCTTTTGTTTTTTGTTTTAATTGTCAGTATTGAAAAAACGGGGCACGGCAGCATGACACTTTCTCGTCCATACTTTCCGGTGCCTACATTTTCACAACTGTTATTGTAGCACAAAAAAATATTTTTGTCAATACCGCCGTGCAACAAACCTACCAACCGATATAATACGCGGGTATTATCTTCCGGGCACGGCGCCCGAAAATGTGCCGCCCGGAGCCGATTTGACACCGTCTTAATAAAACCTTAAGGGATCCCGCCCTTGAACATTAAAACAAATTGTGTCATAATAATAGCGACGACGGAAAACGAAGGAGACATAAAAATGATAAAAATTCTCGTGTGCGACGACGAGCGCGATATAGTTTCGGCTCTCAGGATATTCCTGACCGGGCAGGGCTATGAGGTAGAGGAGGCATATGACGGCGACGGCGCCGTTGCCGCAGTGCGGCGCGGCGGGATAAGCCTGTGCCTGCTCGACGTGATGATGCCCGGCGCCGACGGGCTGACGGCTCTCGGCATAATTCGCCGCGAATCGAACGTTCCGGTGATACTGCTCACGGCAAAAAGCGAGGACGGCGACAAGATAATGGGGCTCGACATGGGGGCTGACGATTATGTGACAAAGCCCTTCAATCCCGCGGAGGTGATAGCGCGGGTGCGTTCGCAGCTACGCCGTTATATGCAGCTCGGCTGCGGCAGCCCGACGCCGGGAGTTCTCAGCGTCGGCGGGATAACGCTTGACACCGAACGGCGCTCTGTCACGGCGGACGGCGATCCCGTTACCCTCACGCCCACCGAATTTGAGATACTGAAGCTGCTCATCTCCTCACCCGGCAAGGTGTTTTCGCCCAAGGAGATATACCGCCGGGTGTGGGGAGGCGATTCGGGCGGCGACGAACGAACGATAGCAGTCCACATAAGACATCTGCGCGAAAAGCTTGAGATAGACCCCTCGTCTCCGCGCTGCATAACCGTGGTATGGGGTCAGGGATACAGAATGGAGGACGGAAAATGAAAAATCTTGTGAGAAAAACATGGGCGAAGATCGCGGTCGCGGTGCTATGCTTTATTTTTCTTCTGTCTCTGATAGCCGAAACGGTTTGCGTGTGCTACCTTTACTCGGCAAACGCATATTCAAAGACAAAAGAAAAATATCTTGAGGATATGTACCGACCGGTGGCATACGGATATGCGATCGTTACGCTCTACAATATGCGCTCGGAATCATCGGGGCAGCTCTTTGCGAAAACCGAGAATTATCTGCGCCATTATACATTTCCGAAGGCGGAAAGCCTCGTTCCCTTTTACGGAACATCGGGATCTCCCTGCGGCATTGAAATAAAGCTGTGGACGACGACCGACGACGGCGTGCGAGTCCCCGAGGAGCTGCTTGCAAACGAAAAAGACGGCGAGCTGCTCTACTCGGGCGTGCTGAGCGTATGGCAGGACAGGGCGATATTCGAAACGGGCACCGAGGCAGCCGGCGGCGACCCGATCCTCACGGTAAGCGTCGATCTTTACGACACGCCGCGCACGGGCGACATGATAAGCGTTCTGCTGCGCCTCGGCGAGGCGGCATGGCGGCTGCGCTACGCCGTTTTCTTCTTTGCGCTCGTCTCTCTTGCGGCGGTCATACTTTGCTTTGTATTTCTCTGCTGCGCTGCGGGACGCACCGAAAAGGACGACGGGATACACCTGAGCTTTCTTTCCCGCATCCCCCTCGATCTGTCGGCGATCCTTATCTGCTTCATCATTGCGGGGCTTTCATATCTTTGTCTGCTGACGCTCGACAGCGACCCGATGCTCATCTGGCCGCTCGGAGTGACCGTGTCCGTGGTGTCCGTCATCGTCTGCCTTGCGATAGCCGAATGGGTGCCCGTTTCGCTTGCGGCGCGCATAAAAGCGGGCAAATGGTGGCGCAACACGCTGACATACATGATACTTTATCTCATGCTGCGTGCCGTGCGCGCCGTATTCGGTCTTGCGGCGAAGCTGTTCCGCAGGCTTCCGTTCATATGGCGCTCGGTCGTCGCAGTCCTTGCGTTCGTGCTGCTTGAGGCAATATTCATCGGCGTGGGCAGCATCGCGCTGCTGATACTGTTCGACATTGCGCTCATATGCGGCGCGGTGTGGTATGCGATATCCGTCGCAAAGCTCAGAAGCTCCGCCGAGAAGATGGCGGCGGGCGTTATCGGCGCCGTGCCCAACACGACCTTTATGCCATACGAGCTCAAGTGCCTCGGCACCGACCTCGGAAACATAAGCCGCGGGCTTTCGCGCGCCGTTGACGCACGCATGAAGAGCGAACGGATGAAGACCGAACTCATCACCAATGTTTCGCACGATATAAAGACTCCGCTCACCTCCATCGTCAACTATGTCGATCTGCTCGGCAGAGAGGAGCTTGACGGCAAGGCTGCGGAATACGTCGAGGTCCTCTCGCGCCAGTCGCAGCGCATGAAAAAGCTGATAGACGATCTTGTGGAGGCTTCAAAGGCAGCCACGGGAAATATCGAGGCAAAAAAAGAGCCTCTCGACCTCGCGGTGATGGCGTCGCAGACCGCCGGAGAATATGCCGAGCGTCTCGCGGCAAAAGATCTGAAGCTCGTGCTGTCGGGCACAGACACGCCCGCCCTTGTGACGGCGGACGGCAGGCTCGTATGGCGGATATGGGACAATCTGCTCGGCAACATCTGCAAATATGCGATGCCGGGAACACGCGTTTACCTCTCCGTCGAGCACCGCGGGGATAAGATCGCCACGGTCTTCCGCAACATCTCCGAGCAGCCGCTTGAAAAGACGGGCGCCGAGCTGACCGAACGCTTTGTGCGCGGCGACAATTCACGCTCGGGCGAGGGCAGCGGCCTCGGGCTTTCGATCGCGTCCGGTCTCGCCGCCGCAATGGGCGGCAGCCTTTCGGTAACGGCAGACGGCGACCTCTTCAAAGCCGAAGTCGTTTTTCCCGGCGCGGGTGACGCCGGAACCGGTCCCGAACCGCATGCCACGACCGCAGACGGGAAATAAGATGACATCAGCGCTTGGCGTCCCGTAGTTCTGCCGCGCTCGGCAGTATGTGAGGGGCATGCCCCTCACATATATTGTCGGACCCTTTGTTCCGCTCGCGCGGAGGTACATCGCGGGCTTTGCGCGGGATCGCCCTCCTGCTTTTCCGTGTCAATTTGCGGAAACGGCAGCCGGGCACCCGCCGTTCGGGATCATGCGCAAAAAACGGTTGCCGCACATAAAGTGCGGCAACCGTTTTTTCGTTTACGGCAGATCCCGTTCCTCACCCGTGCCGGGCGCACAGGGGTGCGCCCCGGCACGGATGACCGTACTTCAGGATCTTAAATATCCGATCCCGATACCTCAGTCAAAGAGCCTGCTGTACTTTATCAGTCTCTCGTATTTTTCCTTGGCAGCGGTCTCGGCCTTTGCAAAGAGCTTCTCTGCGCGCTCCGGGAACTGCTGTGCAAGTCTGCTGTAGCGGGTCTCGCTCGTGATGAACTCACGGTAATCGGCTGTGGGAGCCTTGGAGTCAACGGTCAGCGGGTTCTTGCCCTCTGCCTTAAGCAGCGGGTTGTAGCGGAACATCTGCCAGTAGCCGGCATCGACCGCACGCTTCATCTCCTGCTGGCAGTTCTGCATACCGCCCTTTACGCCGTGCATCTCGCAGGGAGCATAGCCGATGACGAGCGACGGACCGTGATATGCCTCAGCCTCGGTCAGAGCCTTGAGGAGCTGATTCATATCGGCGCCCATGGCGACCTGTGCGACGTAAACGTAGCCGTAGGACATTGCGATCTCGGCAAGGTTCTTCTTGCCTATCGCCTTACCGGCTGCGGCAAACTGCGCGACCTGACCGATCTGCGACGCCTTCGACGCCTGTCCGCCGGTGTTGGAGTACACCTCGGTATCAAACACCATGACGTTGACATCCTCACCGGAGGCAAGAACGTGGTCAAGTCCGCCGAAGCCGATATCATAGGACCAGCCGTCGCCGCCGAAGATCCACACGGACTTCTTGGAGAGGTAATCCTTCTCTGCAAGTATCTCCGCGGCGAGAGTGCATGCCTCGCAGTCGCAGTTCTTGCCGGCGGCTTTCAGCTCCTTCATGTGAGCGAGCATTCCTTCCGCCTTGTCGCCGAAGTGAGCCTTGCCCGCCTCGGAGGAAAGGAATTCGATGCCCTCATCGGCGGTGAGGATGCCGTCCTCAAGCGCGGCGATGAGCTTTTCGGTGGCTGCCTCGTTGGTCTTGCCGTCGTCATAGCTTGCAAGCCACTCTGCGGCTGCTGCCTTGATGTCGTCGGTCGCCCAGATGGAGGCGAGCTTTTCTACCTTGCCCTTGAGCTTTTCGCGGATGGTCTTCTGACCGAGGTAGATACCGAGACCGTGCTCGGCGTTGTCCTCAAAGAGGGAGTTCGCCCACGCGGGACCTCTGCCTGTCTCGCGGTTGACGGTGTAAGGAGTCGCAGGCGCGGAGCCGCCCCAGATGGAGGAGCATCCGGTCGCATTGGAAATATACATTCTCTCGCCGAAGAGCTGTGTTACGAGTCTCGCATAGGAGGTCTCGGCGCAGCCCGCGCAGGAGCCGGAGAACTCAAGCAGCGGCTGCTTGAACTGGCTGCCCTTGACGGTGGCGTTGATAAGCTCGGGCTTTTCGGAGACGTGCGCCACGGCGTAGTCGAACGGGGCCTGCTGGTCGAGCTGAGTGGGCTGAAGGACCATTTCGATCGCGCTCTTTGCGGAGGCGAGCTTTGCGCTCTCCTTGGCAGCGGTCTTGGGATCGTACTCGGGATGCTCGGCAGCGACCGTCTTTGCGGCGTTTTCAAGCGCTTTCTTTGTAACGGGGCAAGCCTTTACACAGAGCGTGCAGCCCATGCAGTCCATCGGGCTTATCGCCATGGTGAATTTGTAGTTGGTCTTTATGACCGGCTTTGCGGTGAACTTCGTCGCTGCGGGCGCGGCGGCGGCTTCCTCTTCGGTCATTGCAAAGGGACGGATCGCTGCATGCGGGCAAACGAACGCGCAGTTGTTGCACTGGATGCAGTTTTCGGGCTTCCATGTGGGAACGTAGACCGCAACGCCGCGCTTTTCATATGCGGCAGCGCCCTGCGGATATGTACCGTCGGCGCAGTCCTTGAATGCGGAAACGGGGAGAGAATCTCCGCGCATGGCATCAACGGGCTCAACGATGCGGTTGACGAAATCGACAAGATCCTTGCGGTCGCCGGTGGCTTCGGGCTTGGGCGCGTCGGGAGCGCAGTTTGCCCACGCTGCGGGAACGTCTACCTTCACCATCGCATCCGCTCCGGCGTCGATGGCGGCATAGTTGAGGTCAACTATCGCCTGTCCCTTCTTGATGTAGGACTTGTATGCCATCTTCTTCATGTACTCAATGGCTTCATCCTTGGGAAGAATGCCGGCGAGCGCGAAGAATGCGGACTGGAGAACGGTGTTCTTTACCTTTGCGTTGCCGATGCGCTTTATGGCGATACCGGTACCGTCGATGATATAGAAGTTGATGTGATTTTCGGCAAGATATTTCTTGACGGCGGAGGGCAGGTGAGCGTCAAGCTCCTCGGGCTTCCATGCGCAGTCAAGCAGGAATGTGCCGCCCGGCTTTACATCCTGTACCATGTCGTACTTATCGAGGTATGCGTGGTTGTGGCAGGCAACAAAGTCTGCCTTGGTGATGTAGTAGGGGCTCTTTATGGGGTTGTCACCGAAGCGCAGGTGCGAAATGGTGATACCGCCGGTCTTCTTTGAGTCGTACTGGAAGTACGCCTGAATGTACTTGTCGGTGTGGTCGCCGATGATCTTGATCGAGTTCTTGTTGGCGCCGACGGTACCGTCACCGCCGAGACCCCAGAACTTGCAGGATATCGTTCCGGCAGCCGCGGTGTCGGGAACGGCGTGCTCGGGCAGCGAGTGACCGGTCACATCGTCAACGATACCGATAGTGAAGCCCTGCTTCGGTTTGTCGGCTGCGAGGTTCTCGTAAACGGCAAAGATCGACGCGGGGGTGGTGTCCTTCGAGCCGAGACCGTAGCGGCCGCCGACGACCTCGATGTTTCCTCTGCCCTCGCGGGAGAGAGCGGCAACGACGTCAAGATAGAGAGGCTCGCCGAGAGAGCCGGGCTCCTTGGTGCGGTCAAGCACCGCGATCTTCTTTACGCTGGCGGGAATAGCCTCTGCGAGCTTGTCCGCGCAGAAGGGACGATAAAGTCTTACCTTTACAAGACCGACCTTTTCGCCGTGCGCGTTGAGGTAGTCGATGACTTCCTCGGCGACGTCGCAGACCGAACCCATAGCAACGATAACGCGCTCTGCATCGGGTGCGCCGTAGTAGTTGAAGAGACGGTAGTCGGTGCCGAGCTTTTCGTTTACCTTATTCATATATTCCTCGACGATAGCCGGGAACTTCTCGTAGTAGGGGTTGCACGCCTCGCGGTGCTGGAAGAAGATATCGCCGTTTTCGGCAGAACCGCGGAGAACGGGGTGATCGGGATTGAGCGCGCGTGCGCGGAACTCCTTGATGGCATCCCAATCGACCATATCCTTGAGATCCTCAAGCTCCCAGACGTTGATCTTCTGGATCTCGTGAGAGGTGCGGAAGCCGTCAAAGAAGTTAAGTACGGGAACTCTGCCCTTGATAGCGGCAAGATGAGCCACGGCACCGAGGTCCATGATCTCCTGCTGGTTGGTCTCGCAGAGCATTGCATAACCGGTCTGACGACATGCGTATACGTCGGAGTGGTCGCCGAATATGTTCAGCGCGTGAGAGGCGACGCAGCGCGCCGAGACGTGGATAACGCCGGGAAGCAGCTCGCCTGCCATTTTGTACATATTGGGGATCATAAGGAGCAGACCCTGGGAGGCTGTATAGGTGGTGGTGAGAGCGCCGGCGGCAAGAGAGCCGTGAACGGCACCCGCGGCACCTGCCTCGGACTGCATTTCGACCATTTTTACTCTTTCACCGAAAATGTTGCGGGCGGGCTTGCCGAGAAGGTTCTTGTCGGTAGCCGACCATGTGTCGGTGATCTCGGCCATAGGGCTCGAGGGAGTGATGGGGTAGATGGCGGCGACTTCGGTGAAGGCATACGAAACGTGTGCCGCAGCGGTGTTGCCGTCCATTGAAAGCTTTGGACGATTGATTGCCATTTGCTTTTCCTCCATATATTTAAAATTTAAATTTGTCAGAATGACTCAAAATATATTATACAGCTTTTCACACGAAAAGTAAAGGGTTTAGCCTGAAATTTGTTGTATAAATATCTGACGGCATGGCGTTATTTTTCCTGTCGCCGCGCGCCGGTATCCCTGCCCGCAAGACCTCTCTCGGGCTTGACATATACGCCGATGTGTAGTATACTTTACATGGTTCGGATGACCGAAAGCAGGAAAAACATCCCGATCCGAACGAAAGGACATAAATATCATGAAAATTACATTTCTCGGCACCGGACACGGCGTTCCCTCGCCCGACCGCCACTGCTCGGCAACGCTGGTTGAGGTGGGCGGCAAGCGCTACCTCATCGACGCGGGCGCACCCGTTGTCGATATCATGCGCACGCTCGGCGTTCCCGTTGACAGCCTCAGCGCGGTATTCATCACCCACCGCCACAGCGACCACACCTTTGGGCTGCCCATGCTCGTTAACCTGACGACATGGTTTTACAAGAATGCAAACTACGACATCTATCTGCCCGAACAGATATGCATCGACGCGCTGCATCTTATGATACGCGCATCCCTCGACAGCACAGCTGACGACCGCGTGAGAATGCACGTCTACGGTGCGGGCGAGGTATATTCGGATGACACCGTGACCGTGCGTGCGATACCCACGAACCACATGAACGGCGCTCACCCCTCGTATGCGTTCGTCATCGACTGCACCGGAGAGGGTGCGGGAGAGGACCGCGGCAAGCGCGTCGTCTTTACCGGCGACCTGCACCAGGGGGACGCAGCCGACTTCCCGCAGATCATTCTCGACGAGCCGTGCAACGTGCTCGTGTGCGAGTGCGTGCATTTCAGACCCGACGTTATCATACCGCGGCTCAACGCATGCCCCGCAAAGCGCATTTTCATCAACCATTATTCGGACCAGAAAACGAACCCGCCCGCGCTTGAGGTGAAGTTCCAGGCAGAAGTCACCGGAAAGCCCATATGCCTCGCAAGAGACAACGACGTGTTTGAGGTCTGATGCGCACAGGCACTGCCGGAGCCTTATCCATCACGTAAATATAACTTAACAATGTAGGGGAGGGGTTTACCCCTCCCGTCAATGAAGTTTGAGCGGACTTCAACGGCGGGAGGAGCAGAGCCCCTCCCCTACGGCTATGGACGTGCAGTGAGATATGACTTTTCGGATTTATTCGCCCTGTGCAGCGGGATATAAAATTGCGGATGTATGATTTTTTGCACAAAGTTTTCATCCGCATATCAATTTTTGTCCCCCTTTTCACTAAAAATGTCTTGAAAATCCGCATTAATTGTCTTATAATATAATTACATCATTAAAGATCGGCGCGGACGCGCACTGTGCCCGTCGCCGAGCGAAAGGATCGGTAAATCAAAATGTCACTTCCTGTTGGAATCCAGGTTTATTCCGTCCGCAAGGATGCCGAGGCTGACCTTCGCGGCACTCTTACCAAGCTGCGCGATATGGGCTACGACGGCGTTGAATTTGCGGGACTTTACGGTCACTCCGCAGCTGAGGTCCGCGACCTCTGCGCCGAGCTGGGCCTCAACCCCATCTCTGCTCACGTTCCATTTGTAGATATGCTCAAGGACCCGTGGGGCGTTCTTTCGCAGTACGCCGAGATCGGATGCAAATACGTGGCTGTCCCTTATCTTGTCCCGGAGCACCGCCCCGGCACACCCAACTTTGACTATGTTGTGTCCTTTATAGGCATTCTCGCGCAGGCTGCAAAGAAGCTCGGCATACAGATGCTCTATCACAACCACGACTTCGAATTCATGAAGCTCGACGGCAAATACGCCCTCGATATCCTTTATGATACCGTCCCCGCCGACCTCCTCAAGACCGAGCTTGACACCTGCTGGGTCAACGTAGGCGGAGAGGATCCCTCGGCTTACATAAGAAAGTATGCCGGACGCGCCCCCGTCGTCCACCTCAAGGACTTCTTCGGCGAAAAGAGCGACGATATGTACGAGCTTATCGGCATCGACCGCAAGGCTCCCAAGCGCCCCTCGGGCTTTGAATTCCGCCCCGTCGGCGCAGGTCTGCAGAACTTCCCCGAGATCATAAAAGCAGCCGAGGAATCGGGCACCGAATGGCTCATCGTTGAGCAGGATCAGCCCTCCATGGGTCTTACGCCGATGGAATGCGCCGCAAAGAGCCGCGAATATCTCAGATCAATAGGCGTATGAGCCTGAAAAAGCGCATAATTGCCGCGCTGACGGCGCTCGCCCTGCTGATATTGCCCCTTGCCGCCTGCGGCGGCAAGGGCAACGGCACGGCGACCTCCGATGCTCCCGTTACCGACCTGCCCGATACGCGCATTGACCTTGCCTCATACACGATCGTGCGCGGCGAGCGTTCGTCGGCGTATGTCACGAACGCCGCGCGCAATTTGCGGAACGAAATAAAAGACCGCTTCGGCGTCGAACCGGCGATATCCGACGACTGGCTCACCGAGGGTGACTACACGTCGGAGCGCGTTGCGGCTCTGCCCGAGATACTCATCGGCAGCACCAACCGCCCCGAATCGGAAAAGGGTGCGGAGGGGCTCGGCAAAAACGAGTGGCGCGTCAGCACCGCGGGCAAAAAGATAGTGATATCCGGCGGCTCCGACTTTGCGACGGGAGCGGCGGTGAATGCTTTTCTCGGCGCTCTCTCGGGTGCCGAAAAGACCGACGGCGGGCTTATGCTCGACCTCGCCGGGCTTGCGCTCTCCGGGACCTCCGAGACGCGCTATCTTGTCGGTCTTACCGACCAGAAGAACTCTACCGTGCGCGTGTGCGATCTTGCGGGCGGCAGCGTTTCGGTCGCAGATTCGATATGGAGCCGCAAATATGAATACTATAACATAGCCGACACGCGCCTGCGAGAGTACAACGGGCGCGAGGTCGTTCTTGCCGCATACGGCGGCAACTCGGCAAGCATGGTATCCTTTGACGACAAAAAGGAAGAGCTGTGGCGCACCGATCTCACCGCCTCCAACCCCCACGCGTGCGAGCTTATCCCCTGCGGTGTCATAGCCGTGGCGGCGTCCACCGGCGGCGAGATACGCTTTTTCGACGCGGCGGGCAACGGCAAGACATATGTTGCCGAAAAGCTTGAGGATTCGCACGGGCTTCTGTGGGATCCCGCGGCGGGCGTGCTCTGGGCTGTCGGCAGAACGGTGCTTACGGCATACGAGGTGACGCTCGACGGCGGAAAGATCACCGTGACCGAACGCCGCGACCTGCGCACCGCCATCCCGAGCGACTGGGCGCACGACCTTCAGCCGTATTACGGCAATACGGATCGGATGTGGGTCACGACCGGCTCGGCAGTCTATGTGTACTCGAAATCGCAGAAAAAATTCCTTACCGATTACCCCGGAGCGGCAAAGATACAGCGCAAAAACGTAAAGGGCATCGGCAATTTCGAGGACGGCAGCGTGGTCCTCATCACTCCCGACGGCGGCTTTAAGACGTGGACGGGACGCGACCTTGATTTTTACGCGGCAGACGGCGGAAGCTACCTGTACATAAGCGTAAAATCGACCGGCGGCGGATTTTATAAGGTCCGCGCATGGAATAAGAACTATCAGTAAACCGAAAATATTTTATCCGGAGGAAAAAACAATGGCAGACAAATCAATGGACGGTCTCAACACCTTTACCGCCCAGACAAGCGAGACTGTGGACACCACCCGCAAAATGCGCGTGGGCATTATCGGATGCGGCTGGATAGCCGGCTCGCATATCAAGGCGTACCTCAATCAGCCCGATGTTGAGATCGTGGCAGGCGCCGACCTCGTTCCCGGCAAAGCCGAGGCATTCTTCAAAAAATACGGCGTTGAGGGCGTAAAGACCGACTATGCGTCGCACAAGGAAATGATCGACGACGAGTCGCTCCACCTTGACGCAGTGTCTATCTGCACCTACAACCGTCAGCACGCTGCCCCCGCCATTTACGCGCTCGATCACGGCATCAACGTTCTGCTTGAAAAGCCCTTTACCGTAACTCTTGACGAGGCGGTCGAGGTCATGAAGGCGGAAAAGCGCAGCGGCAAGGTTCTCTCCATAGGCTTCCAGCCGAGACTTGACGCCAACATGCAGATGATAAAGAAGATCGTTCAGTCGGGCGAGCTCGGCAAGATCTACTACATCCAGACCGGCGGCGGCCGCCGTCGCGGCATCCCGACCCCCTACGGCACATCCTTCATCGCCGACGAGACCGCCGGCATCGGTGCGCTCGGCGATATCGGCTGCTACTCCCTCGATATGGTGCTCAACGCCATCGGCTACCCGAAGCCCCTGACCGTCACCGGCTACAAGTCCGCTTTCTTCGGAAAGGATCCCAACTACTCCGGCTACCGTGCCGACAAGCGCGCCGAGTATGCAAAGACGTTCCAGGTCGATGATTTCGCTGCTGCGTTCATCCGTCTTGAGGGCGACATCATTCTTGACTTCCGCATCGCGTGGGCTATGAATATGGACACCCCCGGCGACACCATCATTCTCGGCACAAAGGGCGGTCTGCGCATCCCCTCCACCGAGTGCTGGAACGGCACCGTCGGCGGCCCCATGAAGATATATCACGAGGTCTGCGGCGAGCAGGTCGAGACCGAGATACCCGTCATCACCATGAAGAAGGGTCTGTTCGATCTCAAGATCCGCACCTTCCTTGATGCCTGCAAGAACGGCACTCCCGCGCCGGTACCCACGAGCCAGATCATCTACAATCAGGCTATCATCGACGGTATCGCACGCTCCGCCGAATGCGGCCACGAGGTCGAGATCAACGTTCCCGAGGTCTGATCGGAAAAACAAAAGCAAATACAAAGCGGCAGTCGCGCCCGGCGCGACTGCCGCTGAATTTTGTGTATATTCCGATCCGGGCGGCGCCCCCGGACAAGCTCCGGTGACGTCGCCCGCATATTTTACAGGTCTCCCGCTCAAACGGCAGGTTTATTTAAGATAATCGGGAAGAAACTCGGCAGGGACGTTATCGGTGACTATCTTTTTTATAAGCGCCGACGTGATCTTTCCCTTTTTGTCGCCCGAGCAATTGCTGAAATGGTTTTTCAGTATATCGTCGGTCACGTGATCGAACTGCCAGATCTTTTCGTTGCGCTTGCTTTTGTCGTGGAAATTGAAGGTCGGCACGACCGGCTTCGCCTCTACATATTTTTTGTCGCCGTCGGTCACAAGGTCGAAGCAGGCTATATACCCGATGTTGTTATCTATATTTTCCTGATTGCTGAGCGAGTTGCCGAGCGAATAATAGCAGAGCATCTTGTTGCCGTTCTTGCCCTCTATCCACTCGACCGACTGCACCACGTGCGGGTGCGTACCGATTATAACGTCCGCTCCCTCATCGGCGGCAAGACGGGCGAGCCTGCGCTGCTCGTCGTTGACCGTGTGGCTGTCCTCGGTGCCCCAGTGCATCGAAACGACAACGAAATCGGCAAGCTTTCTTGCATTTGCTATCTGGCGGCGGACCGTAGCATCCTCGATTATAGGCAGATAAACGCCCGCGCGCGGTGCCTTCGTCTTCCAGTACACGTTCGTGGCGTATGTGTACCCGAGGAACGCGATCTTCACGCCGTCCTTTTCGAGGACTCTTATATTCTCGTAATCCTTCTCGCTGCGATAAAGCCCCAGCACGAGCGCGTCGAGCGTGTCGGTAAAGTTCATCATATCCGTCATCGACCCGACCGACTCCTCGGTCTCCTGAAGCACGCCGCCGATCTTATATTTCATCCTGTCAGCCATGTGGTTGTTGGCAAAGCAGATAACGTCAAAGCCGAGAGTAACAAGGTCGCGCCCGAGCTGCTGCGGCGAATTGAAGCGCGGGTAGCCCGTATATTCGTATTTTTCGCCGCACATCGGCGTTTCCTGATTTATAAACGAAATATCCGCGTCGGCAACAAGGCGCGCAATGTCGGTGTATTTCGGCAGAAAATCGTATTTTCCGCCGCCGAGAGCGGCGTCGTCGATTATTCCCTTATGTATCAGATTGTCGCCGACCGCAACGACAGACAGCCGCTTTACGCTCGGCACGCTCGGGGTCGTGTCGGCTGCGGTCTCGGTCGAAGTATCGGCGGCGGTGTCCGTCGCAGGCTCCGCGGTATCTGTGGGCGCGGACGGCAGCGTTGTTTCCGGTGTCTCCGGAGTCCCGGATATCAGGTCTGCGGTCGTTGTGCCGTCTCCGTTTCCCGTAGGTCTGCACGAGCTGAATGTAAGCAGCGTTACGGCGCATAATATCAGCGCCAAAAAACGTTTTGTTTTCACTTTTCTTCTCCGTTTCCGACAAACAATAAAAAATCGTACCTATATTATACACATAAAAATGAATATTGTCAACAAAACGCGGGGAAAAGAGAAATTTCGTCCGAAGGTGTCGAAAAATATGCTATTTTTTCTTATATCCGCGCCGTTTTTTGCGCGTCGAAAACGTTTCGCGCGTGGCGCACAGCTTGTCGGCGATGCAAAGGATAACACTTTCACGGTAGCGCGGTACGGTGAGGTTCATCGGGAACATATGCGAACGTATCATGTTTTTTTCGACCTTGTTCAGCCCGAAATCGCGCTCTGCGTTTTTTGCGGCGCGCGCGGCGTGGATAAAGCCGTGAAAGCGGTGACTGCGGTCGTGCTCGTGCCAGTCGTAGAGAAAATAATCATGCAAAAGCGCCCCGCGCACGAGTGAGCGCTCATCGACCTTTATGCGCAAAAGCCTTGCAAGCTTTACGCACGCAAGCGCCACGCCGAGCGAATGCTCATACACGCTGACGTTCCCGTGCTGAAGAAAGCCTCTCTCTTTTTTCATACCGTCCGACCTCAGTATGGCGGCGCCCAGCCGCTTCACCGTACTCTCGGGAGTTCTTTTTCCGTTCATCTTCCTCTTCACCTTCTTTATTTCAATTATACGATCCGATGTATAAAAAAACAAGGCAGAAAAATTTAAAAATGATCTTTTTCGCATCGGCGCCGCGCCGTATAAAATCCGTATGCGGGCGAATAATAAGGAAGACCGAAAGCGATCCGACGAAAGGACTACAAAAAATGAAATTCTTTACCTACAGAGTGGAAGGAAAAAACGGGATCCACGCGCGGCCCGCAGGCGCGCTCGTAAACGCGGCAAAAAGCTTCCATTCGGATATAACGATCAAAAAAGGCGACCGCGACGCTGACGCAAAGCGGCTTTTTTCGGTGATGAGCCTCGGCGCGCGCGAGGGAGACGAGCTTTCCTTTTTTATAAACGGCGTCGATGAAGCCGAGGCTGCCGCCGCGCTTGAGGATACTCTGCGCCGCGCGTTCGAGAACGAGCGCGAGTGAGGGCTGCGCGTTATGAGAACAGGAAGGGAGACATGGTACGGTGATGGATCCGCGACCGGATGAAAAGCGCACGGCAGCTGCGGGCTGCGGCGGCAAGGCAGTGTTTCACGGCGTCGGCGCGGGACGCGGCATAGCTCACGGCAGGCTCAGCTTCCGCACGGCGCGGCACGGCGCCGCGGGCAACGGAACCACGCGCCAAAGCACGCTCACGCCCGAGGCGGAACGTGCACGCTTTGAGAAGGCACGAGGCGCCGCACGCGATCATGTATCGGAGCTTACCGAGCGCGCGGCGGCTGCGGCCGGCGAAGAAGCCGCGGCTATTTTTGAGATACACGGTATGCTGCTTGACGACGAGGACTTCATATCAGCCGCTCTCGAGGGCATTGCGGGCGGTCTTACCGCCGAGGCTGCCGCTGCCGACGCGGGGGAAAAGCTCGCAGCCGTGTTTGACGGCATGGAGGACGAATACCTGCGCGCCCGTGCAGCGGATATGCGCGATGTTGCGCACAGCGTGTGCGAGCGTCTCGGCGGCAGGACCGAGACCGGGAGCGCGGATGCACCGTCGATAATCGTTGCGCCCGACCTGTCGCCGAGCGAAACGGTAACGCTCGACCCCGCCGCCGTTCTCGGCTTTGTCACCTTCGGCGGTTCGCGCAGCTCACACACGGCGATACTGGCGCGTCAGATGGGCATTCCCGCCGTCGTCATGACGGGCGTGATACCCGACGGCTACGACGGCTGCGACGCGATGCTCGATGCCGAGGCGGGAACGGTAACGGTAAATCCCGGCCTTGACGAGCTTGAGGCGTTTGCCGACCGCGAACGTGCCGAGCGCGAGAGGCGCGAACACCTTGCGGCGCTCTCGTCGCTTCCCGCCGTCACTCTCTCGGGCAGGCGCGTGATGATGATGGCAAACATCGGCTCACCCGATGAGGCGGCAGCAGCCGCTGCCGCGGGCGCCGACGGCATAGGACTTTTCCGCAGTGAGTTCCTCTATCTCGGCAGAAATACGCTGCCTGACGAGGAAGAGCAGCTCGGGGCGTACCGCGCGGCGCTTACTGCGATGCCCGGCAAGCCGGTGATCGTGCGTACGCTCGACATTGGCGCCGACAAAAAGCTTGACGCGCTGCCGACCGACGACGAGGAAAACCCCGCGCTCGGCATTCGCGGCGTTCGCTTTTGCCTGCTCAACCCCGCGATATTCCGCACTCAGTTGCGCGCGCTATGCCGTGCCTCGGCATTCGGAGAGCTGCGCGTGATGTTGCCGATGGTGGTCTCCGCCGACGAGGTCGGGCGCGTGCGCTCGCTCATACGCGACGTGCAGAACGAGCTGAGATTTGAAGAATATCACTTTGACCCGTCAATGCCGGTGGGGATCATGATCGAAACGCCCGCAGCCGCACTGATGTGCGACAGACTGGCTCCCGTGTGCGACTTTTTTTCTGTCGGCACGAACGACCTCTGCCAGTACACCCTCGCAGCCGACCGCCAGAACGGCAGGCTCGGGCAGCTCATAGACGAAAACACCGAACCGGTCTTTCGCCTGATAAAGACCGCAGCCGACGCAGTACACGCGGCGGGCGGCGGCAGATGGATAGGCGTTTGCGGCGAGCTTGCCGCCGACCCGTCGATGACGGCGCGCTTTCTCGATGCGGGTGTGGACGAGCTGTCGGTCCCCGCAGTCTGCATACCGGAGATAAAAGAAAAAATACGTTCATCTTTATAACGTCAATTTGCAAAGGAGGCCGTAATGCCGTTATTTTCAAAAAATCGCGGTGCGCTCCTGTCGGTAGCCGACGGGCGCGCGATACCGCTTGCCGAGGTTCCCGACGAGGCGTTTGCCTCGGGGATGCTCGGTATCGGCTTTGCCGTCATGCCCGAGGCTGGCACGATATACAGCCCCGTTGACGGCACCGTGGAGGGTGTGACAGACAGCCGCCACGCATATTCTATACGCTCAGACGACGGGCTTGACGTGCTCGTTCACGTCGGTGTGGACACGGTTAAGCTCGGCGGCGCGGGCTTTTTGCCCCTTGTTGCCGAGGGCGACCGCGTGAATGCCGGCGACGCCATTGCGCGCGCCGACCTCGGGATCATAAGAGCTGCCGGGTGCAGCGCGGTGACTCCCGTTCTTGTCGCCAACGGCGACGGGCTTGAAGGCGTAAAACTGAAGCTCGGAAGCGTGACCGGCGGCAGGAGCACCGTTATGACCTACAAAAAAACCGAGGACTGAGGTGAATCTATCATGAACAACTCAATGACCGCCGAAAAACCGAAGCGCGACTCTCGGCTGTTCGGCATACTTCAGCGCGTGGGACGCTCGTTCATGCTCCCGATAGCGCTGCTGCCGATAGCGGGGCTTCTGCTCGGCATAGGCTCATCGCTCACGAACACGGCGATGATATCCGCATATCATCTTGAAAAAATACTCGGTCCCGGCACCGTCGCAAACTCGGTCCTTACCGTACTATCGGACGTCGGCTCGATAATTTTCGCAAACCTGCCCATACTTTTTGCGATGGGCGTGGCTCTCGGCATGGCAGAAAACGAAAAAGCCACCGCGACGCTTGCCGCGGCGATATCATTTTTCGTTATGCATGAGACGATACACGCGCTGCTGACCATAACCGGCAAGATAGAAAACAATTCGCTGCCCGAGGGTTCTATCGCCGACGTCGTCGGCATAAAGTCGCTTGAAATGGGCGTTTTCGGCGGCATCATCGTCGGTCTCGGCGTTGCTGCGCTGCATAACCGGTTCTACAAGATCCGTCTGCCCGGCGTGATATCGTTTTTCGGCGGTACACGCTTTGTGCCGATCATATCCACGGTCGTATACACCGCCGTCGGCGTGCTCATGTTCTTTCTCTGGCCCTACATCCAGACCGCCATATACGCGCTCGGCGGGCTCGTGCGCAGCTCGGGATATGTCGGCACGCTCGTTTACGGCTTTATCGAACGCATTCTGATACCGTTCGGGCTGCACCATGTTTTTTATCTCCCCTTCTGGCAGACGGGGCTCGGCGGTTCGGCGGTGATCGACGGCAATCTTGTCGCGGGCGCGCAAAATATATTTTTTGCCGAGCTCGCTTCACCCGCGACCGAGGTGTTTTCGGTCGAGGCGACACGGTTCATGTCTGGAAAGTTCCCGCTCATGATATTCGGGCTGCCCGGCATGGCGCTGGCGATGTACCGCTGCGCACGTCCCGAAAAACGCCGCGCCGCGGGCGGTCTGCTCCTTTCGGCGGCGCTGACTGCGGCACTGACCGGCATTACCGAGCCGCTTGAATTTACCTTTTTGTTCGTCGCGCCGTCGATGTACTTCATCCACTCGATGCTTGCGGGCGTTTCGTATATGCTCATGCACCTTCTGAAGGTCGGCGTGGGAATGACGTTTTCGGGCGGCATTATCGACTTTCTGCTTTTCGGCGTCCTTCAGGGGCAGAAAAAGACAAACTGGATCATGATACCGATCGTCGGCATCGTTTATTTTGCGGTCTACTATCTGCTTTTCGGATTCATGATAAGAAAATTCAACTTTGCCACGCCGGGGCGCGAGACGGACGGCTCGGAGGTGAAGCTTTACACCCGCGCCGATTACGATGACCGCAAGAAGCGCCGCCGCACGAGCGACGAGACAGTACCGCCCTCTGAGCCTGTGCTTTCGGACGCCGATGTGGGACTTGAGAGCACGTCGTCGCTCATCCTGCGTGGTCTCGGCGGGCGTGAGAACATCGAAAACATCGACGCCTGCGCAACTCGCCTGCGTGTTACGGTGAAAAATCCCGGACTCGTGACCGACGCGCTGCTGAAGAAAAGCGGCGCCGCTGGCGTCATACGCCGCGGCGACGGAATACAGGTGGTGTACGGTCCGCAGGTGTCGGTCATCAAGAGCGAGCTTGAAGAGCACATTGACAGACTTGAAGCGCAGGACTGAACCGGATCGGTGTCCGTAAAATTTAAAGGACCGAATGTATGGGAGGGGCAAGCCCCTCCCATACTTTTGGGGGTAGGTTGACCTCCTCATCCGGTGCCTGCGGCACCACCTTCCCGGACACGGGAAGGCTGCCGCTAAACGACGTTCCGTCAACGGACGTTAAGTAAAAGATAAGCTTTATTCAGCCGACAAAATCAAAAGCAGGATCGTTTTGCTTTCTTCACCCTGATCGACGGAAGAAACGATCCTGTTAGCCTTCCCAAGTTTGGGAAGGTGCCGCGGCGCGGGATAAAGATGTGCGGAAAACGTCGATCACTGCCGTACTATATTTTTATGCTTTCGCAAAAGTTGACACGATCCGATCCCGCGAGCGCGGCGGATGAGGTGGTAAAAAGGATCCCGCCGCAGCGGGATCTTCCTTTTACTTTTAATGAATTTTACTCCCTCAGTCGCCTTCGGCGACAGCTCCCTCAAGAGGGAGCCTCGGCAAGACTCCGAGCTTAAACCTGCTACATTGGGACTGCCGTAGGGGATGGCGACCTCGTATTTCTGTCAAATCAAAATGATTCAAAATCATGAAGGCACATGGTTTACAAATTGTGAAGACACATGGTTTACAGGTATGCGGCGCGGCAAGTCCTCCGCTATATTATCAAATTTCTTTTTTCGAAAGATCCCGTTTGTGCGGGATCATTTATTTTTGCTCCGGATTTGCCGAAAATATTTTCTCTCAGCCTATTGACACGCGAAGAATTATCGTGTATAATATCAATAGTGATAACAATTATCGTTATTAAAACGCTGCGCTGAAAACCAGATCCCCGCAGCGCCGCCAAATACACAGCAAACCGAGAGGTCACATCAGATGAAGCTTCCGCACAATATTATTTATGTCGGCGTGACCGACCGCGAGGTCGATCTTTTTGAGGGTCAATACCCCGTGCCCGACGGCATTTCCTACAATTCATATGTTATAACCGACGAAAAGACAGCCGTGCTCGACACTGTTGACGCGCATTTTACGGGCGAGTGGCTCGAAAATGTTGAGGCAGCGCTCGGCGGCAGGCAGCCGGATTATCTTGTGATCCACCACATGGAGCCCGATCATTCGGCGGGCATTGTCGCTTTTATGGATAAATATCCGTCCGCCGCGGCTGTTGCGACCGCTCAGGCGTTCCGCATGATGGCTCAGTTCTTCGGCACCGATTATTCCGGGCGGCGCGTTGTGGTCCGTGATGGCGACGCGCTGGCGCTCGGCGAGCACACTCTGACCTTTGTCACGGCGCCGATGGTGCATTGGCCCGAGGTCGCGGTGAGCTACGAGAGCCGCGAAAAGATCCTTTTCTCTGCCGACGCTTTCGGCAGCTTTGCCACTGCCGACAGCACCCGCGCGTGGGACGATGAGGCGCGCAGATATTATATCGGGATAGTCGGGAAATACGGCAAGCCGGTCAGAGCACTTCTCGCAAAGGCTGCGGCGCTTGATATTGCGGCTGTATGCCCCCTGCACGGTCCCGTGCTGACAGACGGGCTCGAACGATATTTCGGTCTTTACTCGACATGGGCATCATACGAGCCCGAGACGCCCGGCGTCGTTATAGCCTATGCTTCTGTTTACGGCAACACAAAAAAGGCGGCGCTCCTCCTTGCCGACAGGCTGAGCGAGGCGGGCTGCGCCAACGTTGTTCTGCACGATCTTTGCAGGTGTGATATGTCCGCAGCCGTTGCCGATGCGTTTCGTTATTCAAAACTCGTGCTTGCCTCGCCGACCTACAACGGCGATGTCTTTCCCTGTGTGCGCGACTATATCGAGCGCCTTACCGAGCGCGAATTCCGCGGGCGCACCGTTGCTTTTATTGAAAACGGTTCATGGGCGCCGCGTGCGGCAAAGGTTATGCGTGATATGCTTGCGGAAAGCGAGGATATCGGCTTTGCGGAGAACGGCGTTACCGTCGTGTCGGCGCTCAACGATGCGAGCCGCGCTCAGATATCGCGCCTCGCCGCAGAGCTTGCCGGAACCAAACATTGATCGCAAGATCTTTGCTTTTACGGCTTGACACGGCTGCGTTTGTGTGATATAATAATGATAATGATTACTGATATCGACAGAGTCCTGCCGGATGCGAGCCGCCTGAGGCTTCGCGGAACGCGGGAGAAGAAAACGGAGTTTATATGAACCAGACGCTTAAGCATTCAAAGCAGCGCGAGGCGCTTATGGAGCTGCTCGGCAGCGTTACCTGCCATCCGAGTGCCGAGTGGCTGTACAATGAGCTTAAAAAAGACTACCCCAAGCTGAGCCTTGCGACGGTCTACCGCAATCTCGGTGTGCTTTGCGAGTGCGGCGATGTGATACGTCTTGATGTCGGCGACGGGACCATCCGCTACGACGCTCAGACAGCCGATCACAATCACTTTTTCTGCACCTGCTGCCACGGACTTTCCGATATCGGCGGCGATGAAACGGACGGCATCGACCGTCTGCTGGAGGAAAAGTACGGCGTCAGCATAGATTCGCACTCGTTCATCTTTTACGGCAGGTGCCGCGACTGCTGCCGCAAGGCGCGGGAAGGCGGAAAGTAATGTTCTGCCGCAGAAAAGCCGAAAACGGCGTCGAATATGACGCTTCGGACATCATTACGGCACGTCACCTGTTTTCAACGCGTGCGGGAGGCGTGAGCACCGCGCCGCAGCTTGCCTCCATGAACCTCGGCGAGGAGCGCGGCGACGAGCCGGGAAATGTCGAAAAGAATTTTGACAGGCTGCTGGCTCCGCTCGGTTTCGGCTTTGCCGACACGGTGAGAGGCAAGCAGGTGCATTCGACGAACGTGAGATACGTTACGGCGGCTGATCGCGGTAGCCTTTTTGAGGACACCGACGGCTTTGTTACCGACTGTCCCGGTGTGGTGCTGGTCGTGAAGGTAGCCGACTGCGTGCCTATACTGCTGTGTGACGAGGTAAGCGGCGTTATCGCCGCCGTGCACGCGGGCTGGCGCGGTTCGGCGGGAGGGATTGCGCGCGAAGCGGTCTCGGTGATGTGCGCTCACGGCGCCGCGCCGGAAAATATACACGCCGCTCTCGGAGCGTGCATACACAACTGCTGCTTTGAGGTGAGGTCCGATCTTGTTGACAGCGTGCGCCTTATGTGCGGCGACGACATCGCGCAGCGGATAATTTCGCACCGCGGCGGCAGAATGTATGCCGATCTGACAGAGCTTGACCGCATCATGCTTCTCGCCGCCGGAGTGCTGCCCGAAAATATCGACATTTCCGGAGAATGCACCTGCTGCCGCCCCGACATTTACTTTTCGCACCGTGCTACCGGAGGGCGGCGCGGGACGATGGCAGCCGCGATAGTTTTATAAAAAATAAAAAGTCACCAAAGCGATCCCGCGGTATATCCCGCGGGAAACAGAAAATATAAAAAACAAAAAAGAGGAGAAAAGATCATGAAAAAGTTTGTATGTCCCGTTTGCGGTTATGTTTACGAGGGTGAAAACCCGCCCGAGAAGTGCCCTCAGTGCGGTGTTCCCGGTTCGAAGTTCAAGGAAGTCAAGGAAGACGGTCTCAACTATGCGTGCGAGCACGTTATCGGCGTCGGCGCCAAGGGCAAGATCGACGATGAGGTCTATAACGGGCTGAAAGCCAACTTCGAGGGCGAGTGCACCGAGGTGGGTATGTACATCGCAATGAGCCGTCAGGCTATCCGTGAGGGCTATCCCGAGGTGGGTGCGTTTTACCTTCAGGCTGCATATGAGGAAGCCGAGCACGCCGCAAAGTTTGCCGAGCTTCTGGGCGAGGTCGTAACGCCGTCCACAAAGAAAAATCTTGAGCTTCGCAGCGAGGCGGAGTGCGGCGCAACAGCCGGCAAATTCGAGCTTGCAAAGCGCGCCAAGGAGCTGGGCTACGACGCCATCCATGACACCGTTCACGAAATGGCGAAGGATGAAGCCCGCCACGGCAGAGGCTTTGAGGGAATGCTCAAGAGGTATTTCGGAAAATAAGAGACATCAGCCGCCGACCGAAGCTTTAGCCCGATCCTTGTTGAAATACGACTTTGTATAAACGCAGGAGGAAGAAATGAGAGATCAGAAGAACAGTGTAAAGAAAACGATCATGTCAAAGCGCGCGGAATACGGATTGACACGTGACGTGCCGTGCTCCGAGCAGGAAAACAAGACATATTCGGAAATGCTGAAGAACGGCGAGACACTGCCCGAGGGCGTGTTCCCGTACAGCTATACCGACGGGACAAAGTCGGACAGCGCGTTTTACGTGCTGGGCGATGAGCCGACGGATGCCGAGATCTCGGAATTCCTCAAATATAAGGAATTGGAGCTTTTGAGCACAATAAAAAATTGTGTCGTATTCTTCACGGTCATGGCGATAATCGGTATAATCGCGGGGATCATTATAGGATTGGGTATTCACTGATCCTTCGATGCCCCGGGCAGGACCTGAAAAAGCGGGCAGCCTTTGGTTGCCCGCCGATTTTATTGTATGCGGATCGACCGCCGTGCCCGGCTCACCCTCCCCTATGACTACGGACGTGTAGGTGGATGAAGCTCCGGCTTTTTATCTTCTGCTTTTTCTGCTTCTTCCCGAGCCGAAGATGCGGCGCAGGAGCGGCGCAAAAATGCCCGGTGAGCGTATGACTATTATCTTCATGTTGCGTTACTCCTTGACGGTGGCGGAGGAAGTCCCGGCGGACAGTGCCATCGGCGCCGTTATTTTATCAGCATTACGCCGGCACAAAGCAGCGCTGCCGCTTCTATGAAGGCAAGCAGTCTCCACGGCAGGAGAAAAGACAGAAAGATCCCTGCTCCGAAGCACAGGACAAGCAGTCCTATCATTTTTTTCAGCTCGCATGATCTCGGCATGACCGTTTCCTCCGTAATGATCGGGGGCATTCCCCTCTGCTTTCAGTATATGCGCTGTCCGCCGTCACGTGACCCTGCGGGCGTTTTTTTATTGCATTCCGCATAACGACAGAAAAATATCTATTGAATTTATATGTGTAATTTGATATAATGGTAACGATACAATAACGTTTGAAAAGGGCACTTCAACGCAATGAACTATAATAAAGCAAAAAAATACCGTGTGGCAGTGATAGCCGTTTCGCTTGCCGCGGCGGTGCTGCTCGGGCTGGCGACGGTGTGGCTGCGCGGCGGCTTTGACGCTTTCCGGGTAAAGGAGCACGGCGCGGGCGGCTCCGAAAGGACAGTAAGAGTCGTTTTTTCGGATGCCGGCGGCGGCGGGAGCACATTTGACGTTCTGCCGGGCGGCGACGCCTCGGTGAGCCCCGACGTTCCGGACGGCTACATCGTCGAGATACTGTCCGGCGATGCGGTCTATGAGGACGGCAGCATTACGTTGCACGGCGTCCGCACGCCGCAAACAGTCGTGTACCGTGTGAGAAAGCCCGGTGTGTTCAGTCTCAGAGTCGTAAATGACAGCAACTGCGGCACGGTGTCGCCGCGTGTGGGGCTTTCCACTCTTGCCGAAAATGCGCTCGTGCGCTTTTCGGTGACCGAAAAACCGGGTTACACCTTTGCGGGATATTCGCTCGGTGCGCCGCTCGACAAGGGCGGCACGCTCCTCAGTGCCGAACGCGTTTACATATACAAGGCGACAGACAATGCGGCGGTCTACCTTAACTACCGCGACGCCTCCGCCGTCGGCAGCTTTGTGCTGCGGTATCACACAAACGGCGGCACGGTCGGCGGCAAAAACGAGGTGCTGACCGAAAAGCAGTCACGTGAGTTTTATCTCTGCCCCAACGCGCGGATGAACGACGGCACGATAGCGCGCCGCGGGTATGCGCTTGTCGGCTACAACACAAAAGCCGACGGCAGCGGTACGTTTTACGGCTGCGGCTGGAACATTGTGATGCCCGAGAGCGGCGAGGTAGATCTTTACGCGGTCTGGCTGCCCGAAACTGAGGCGAAATATTTCAAATATACCGTGTCGGGCAACACGGCAACGGTCACGTCCTGCACCGCGACTGCCGATACGGTCGTTATCCCCGCCACGCTCGGCGGCAAAAAAGTCACCGCGATCGCCGGGGGCGCGCTTTCGGGGCTGCGCCTGAAAACTCTCGTGCTGCCGCCCGAGCTTTCATCTCTCGAGCGCGCAGCGGTGCGCGACTGCACATCGCTTTCGACGGTTTACATTTTTGACCGTGTGTCGTCGATGAGCGACGCATCGTTTTCGGGCTGCACGGCGCTTTCGACCTTCATGATGGGCGCCTCGCGTCTGCCCGTATATCACGGACAGAAGCACGGCACCTATTCGATAAAATTCGAGCGCCTTTATACCGCCGACAAGCCTAAGATAATTATCATCAACGGCTCAAACACCGCATACGGGCTCAACACCGCGTCGCTCATATCGCAGCTTGACGGCGATTATACCGTTGTGAACTTCGGCTTCAACTGGAAAACGCCGCTCACGATATTCTACGAGGTAGCGGCGCATTATATAAAGCCGGGGGATATAGTGCTGAGCTGTCCCGAGCTGATGCCGCAGATGTGGGGCGAAAACACCGCCATAGGAACGATGTGGGAGATGTTTGAGAGCTGCTATGAGGTCATGAGCATGATCGACGTGCGCAACTACAACAACATCCTCGGCACATTTGCCGACTTCAACAAAAAATGTCTCGGCGGCAAGGGCGTGAGCTACGACGCACGCTTTGCGGATGTGGACACCTACGGCGACTATACCATCGTCAAGGAGCCGAACAAGGCGGGTGACAGCTATGTTCAGACTGCGGGACGCGATTTTGCGGTAAAGATATATCTTTCCGCCAAAAACACCGCCAACATGAACCGCGCCATGGACGCCTGCCGCGCTGCGGGGGCTGAGATATTCATTTCATTCCCGCCGACGAACCGCAACTGCCTCTCGGCAAATTCGGCGACTGCGGAATATCAGGCGGCGTTTGAGGCGGCGATAGAGGAGAGGCTGCACGCAAAGGTGATCTCCAAAATATCCGATTACCTTGTGCCCGGCAGTTATTGCTTTGATTCCGATTATCACCTGACCACAAAAGCGACCGTGTGGCGCACGAAGCAGCTCGCGGACGATCTCAACCGCGCCATCGCGGAGCTGAAAAAGAAATAAGATAAGGACGGCGGCGGGATCTCCCGCGGTCGGAAGGTTTGATCGTAATATGGATACATACGGACTCATTATCTGTTTCATTCTTTTGTATTTTGCGCTGACGGGCGCGCTGCACGCGCGCTTTGCCGTCCGTGCGTCGGAGAAGAGCAGAACGCTTTTCTGCATTCTTCAATGCGTGTCGTCGGTGGCGCTCGTTGCCGTCGGAGTTATGACTGCGCTTGAGCTTCGGTGGCTGTTTGCGCTCACGGCGGCTGCCGCGGCTTCGTTTATCATCTCCGTCTGCGGAAAAAAGGATGAAAAAAATGATGCGGACGGCGCGGAGGGCAGAGCCGACGCGAAAAAGGCGGAGCACGGGACCGCCGTGCGCATAATTTCCGCTGTTGCCGCTGCCGCCGTCGTGCTGCTGCCGCTCTGCATGCTGCTTGTCGGCGCATTCGTATATCCGTCGCAGTACGGCGAGAGCTATCTCGGCGAGCTTCCGGCAAAGGTGAGGCGGCTTGACAGCGCGGGAGAGGGCAAGGTCGTGGTCATAGGCGGCTCGAGCGTTGCCTTCGGGCTTGATTCCGAGCTGCTCTCCGAGCAGCTTTCGCGCTCGGTCGTCAATTTCGGGCTTTATGCCACGCTCGGCACCGAGGTGATGACAGAGCTGTGCGCACGGTCGATCGGGACGGACGATATAATCGTCATAGCGCCCGAGACCGACAGGCAGACGATGTCCGACTATTTCGGCGCCGAGGCGGTGCTTGAGGCGTTTGACGGCGAGGCGGAAATGCTCGGCAGGCTGCCCGCGCGGTATTTTTCAAAGCTTGCGGGCGCATTTTACCCCTATGCGGCGGGCAAGCTCGCGCACGGTGTCGGATTTTCGCATCCCGCAAGCGGAATATACGGTGCGGCGTCCTTCAACGAGTACGGCGACATTGCCGTGCCGCGTCCGCATAACACCATGCTCGCGGGCGTTGACGGCACGAGGAGCATAACCCTTTCCGCCGATATTGCAACATCGGATTTTATTGATTATCTGAATTCCTTTGCCGAATATGCCGAAAAAAAAGGCGCGCGCGTTTATTTCAGCTTTCCGCCGATGAACAGGGCTGCGGTCGTGCCCTCCGAGGGAGCCGACGGCTCGACGGACGCGGAAAAAATAGCCTCCGATGCGGCGGCTTACTATGAATTTTTTGCCGAAAAACTGAATTTTTCGGTCATAACCGACCCTGCGGCGTGTCTTATGGGTAGCGGATATTTCTACGACACGAATTTTCACCTTAACGACAGCGGCGTTACCGTCAACACGGCGCGGCTCGCAGCCGACATACTGCGTGCCGAGGGCAGTACCAAGGCGGTGACGGTAGAGCTGCCGCCCGAGCCGGCATTGCCCGAGCAACCCGACAGACAGGGTGACGAAGCCGACGATGCCGACACGGATATGTTCGTATATGAGGATTACGGTCCCGGGCTTGCCGTCGTCGGCGTGACCGATGCGGCGCGCGGGCGCACATCTCTCACACTGCCGCGCACACATGACGGAAAGACCGTTATCGCCGTCAGGGGCGGCGCGTTCTCGGGCTGCACGGCGCTCACCGAGCTGACCGTGAATGACAATATCGCGCAGATATCGGACGGCGCGTTTTCGGGCTGCCCGGCGCTTACGCGTGTCGTGATCAGGTTCGAAAACGCCGATCTCGTTACCGTGGGCGAGGGGCTGTTCGAGGGCGCACCTGCCGGACTTATGCTCTACGTGTCGGAGAGTGCGTATCCTTCCTTTGTCGGGAACTACACATGGTATGAGTATTCGAGCCGCATAAAGACGGAAAAATAATTGTCACTTACATATGCATGAGTGCTAACGTACAGATCGTTGTGTGCGTCTGCTGATAAATATACATGATAATTTTTTAGCACTCAAGCGGTTAAAGTGCTAACATTTACAGAAAGGACATTTAAAACTGTATAATCGTTAATAAATCCGGAGTATAATATAGGCGTAGTGAAAAGGAAGCGGGACACCCCGAAGGGAGTCCCGGAGAGCTTCCCGACACCGATAATTTCAGTCATTCATCATTATATATTTCGGAGGTATTATTACCATGTTTGAACTTACACCTTATTTCAGAAGCAATCGCAAATCGGCTCAGGTCTACGATCCGTTCCGCGAAATGGAAGATATGGAGCGTCGCTTCTTCGGCAACAGTGTTCAGAGCTTCCGTTCCGATATAAAGGATGAGGGGAATGCATACCTCATCGAAACAGATATGCCAGGCTTCCGCAAGGAGGACATCCACGTTGACCTCAAGGGCGAGACGCTTACCATCCGTGCCGAGCGCCACAGCGATTACGAGAAGGAAGACAAGAAGAAATCCTATCTGCACGTCGAGCGTTCCTACGGCTCATATGAGAGATCCTTTGATGTTTCGGGCATCAAGCTTGACGCCATCACGGTGAGCTACACCGACGGCGTGCTTTCGATCACCCTTCCCAAGGAAGAGGTAAAGCAGCCCGAGTCCCGTTCGCTCGAAGTCAAATAAGCCTTGAGACAGCCGCCGCGCAAACGCGCGGCGGCTGTTGTTTTTTTGCCCGGCTCCCGTACCGTGCGCTTTTTACGGGAAACGGCAATTATGAACTTTCGGTAATAAATATATAAATTATCGTTGATTAACGGGAGCGCGGCATTGCAGGGGAAGAAAATGTGTGATATAATATTTCTGTATAAAAAGACGGCACGCCGCAGCGCGCCGTGTGAGCAATCGTGGTAGGAGTTCGCAATTATGTCACTTTCAAAAAAGATATCTCCCTCGCTTATGTGCGCCGATTTTCTTCATCTCGGCGACGAGTTGAAAACGCTTGAGGAATGCGGTATTGAATATCTTCATATCGACATTATGGACGGTGTTTTCGTTCAGAATTACACGCTCGGCACGGATTTTGTGCGCAAGCTGCACGAAAACTGTCCCATCCCGCTCGATCTGCACCTCATGATAACCGAGCCGCATCTCAAGCTCGACTGGTTCGATCTTCGCCCCGGCGATTACGTGGGCTTTCATGTCGAAGCCGAGCCGCACGTTCAGCGCACGCTCGCGGCGATACGCGACCGCGGCGCCAAGCCCATGCTCGTGCTCAATCCCGGCACGCCCCTCAATGTGCTTGACGAGGTGCTGCCCGATCTTGATGCCGTGCTGCTCATGACGGTCAACCCCGGTTTTGCCGGGCAGAAACTGATCCCTCAGACGCTCGACAAGATCGCGCGCCTGCGCCGCATGCTCGATGAGCGCGGGTACGAGAACGTTGAGATCGAGGTCGACGGCAACGTCAGCTTTGAAAACGCGGCAAAAATGAGCCGTGCCGGCGCAAATATTTTTGTTGCGGGCACATCAAGCATTTACGCAAAAAACGGAAGTGTAAAGGAGAACGCCGAAAAGCTGCGTTCGGTACTTTGATATCCCGGTGCTCCTGAAAGGTATGATCCACTTATGAGAAGAAGTATAAGCAGAGAAAGCAGTACGCCCGACAAAGGTTATATTGACAGCCGCGCGGCTGCCATAGCCGCAATAAACAGGATGAGTGCGGAGCTCGACGCGCGCCTTGACGCGGCAGCAGACGGCATGAACGATGTCATCGCGCTGCTTGCCGATATCCCGGTGCGCTCGCGCTTTATAACTCTCACCTGCCTCAGTGACGGCACGGTCGGGATATATTACAGCTCCGGCGAAAAGCTGCCGCGCATAGGGAGAAGCGGAAAGCGCCTGTCCCTTGCCGGAAAGCTGCTTCTGTCACGTCTGGGGATCATTGCACGCCGGTGCGACACCGTGCAGTCGGTGGACAGTATTGAGGCGACGGGTATCGGGAATGCGAAAAACACCCGTGTCTATTTCAGGTGCCGCGACGGGCTGCTCAAGGCGGAATACGATATGGAGCATGTGGACGAATGCGGAGACGACATTCGCAGCCTCGACACAATGATAAAAGATCTGCTTCGGATGATCCGCCGCAGCAAAGAGAGAATATAAAAATAATAATATCGGCTGCCGCTTTTGCGGCAGCCGATATTTATGTATATTACGCCTTGCCGGCCGAGCCGAAAAGCTCGATCTTGGTCATGACGGCTTTTTTTATTGCAGCGACGCGCGCGCTGCGCGCCTCAAGATACGAAAGTCCGGCGGCGGTGCTCTCAGCCATAGCACCCGCGCCCGCAACGCAGAGGTCGGTGAAAATATTCACCTTTGCAATGCCCTCGCGAATGGTGTTTCTGAAATCGTCGTCCGAAAGTCCCGAGCCGCCGTGCAGCACGAGCGGTGTGCCGACGCGCGCTCGTATCTCGCGGAGCCTGCCGATATCGAGCTTCGGCTTTGATTTGTATGCACCGTGCGCCGTGCCTATCGCAACGGCAAGCGCATCGACGCCCGTTGCGGCAATGAAGTTTTCAGCCTCCTCGGGCGTTGTGTAGCGGTCGCTCACGGCATTGTCGCCGGAGGCAGCCTCGCCGACGTGTCCTATCTCGCCTTCCACGGTCGCACCGAATGCGTGGGCGATCTTTACGACCTCGCGCGTTGCCGCGGTGTTTTCCGCAGGGTCGCCCGCCGAGCCGTCGAACATTATGCTTGTGAAGCCGAGCTTCAGTGCCTCCATGCAGCGCTCGAATGTGAGCCCGTGATCGTAGTGGACGACAACGGGGACCGATGCCCTTTTTGCCGCCGCAATGACCGAGGGTGCTATCAGCGCGAGCTCACCGTAGGGCAGAAGCACCTCGGCTGTGCCGATTATGATGGGGGAGCGCAGCTCCTCGGCGGCGGATATCGCCGCTTCGAGCATATCTGTGTCTATCGTGTTGAAAAGTCCGACGCCGTAATGCTCCCGCTGTGCATCCTTCAGAACATCGTTGAGATTGACTAACATTTTTTCCTCCGTTATATATTTATTTTTCTTCCTTTACCGATCTCACCTTTGAAAAATCAAAGTGCAGATAGTATATCAGGGTTATCACGCAACAGGTGAACCAACCGACGGGGTAGCTTATCCCTATGGGTATCAGCTCGTTTGAAACAAAGCGCGACATTATGAAAAGGTAGACCTGACGTACGCCGATGAAGGAAAAGAGCATTATGAGCATCGGCGTACGGCTGTTGCCGGCTCCGCGCAGTGCGGCAGAGAATATCTGGTTGACAGAACAGAAGAGATAAAAGGGTGTGATGCAGCGCAGCAGCAGCGTTGCGGTGCTCACGATATCGGGGTCGCCGTTGAAAACGCCCGCTATATACGGCGCAAATATCATTACGGGGATCATTATGGCTATCGAGCAGCCGGTCGACATGAAATACGCGAGCCGTGTGCCCTTTTTGGAGCGTTCCACATTGCCGACGCCGAGGTTTTGCCCCACAAAGGTGGTGGTGGCGAGCGCCAGCGACTGTATGGGAAGGAATATGAACTGATCGACCTTAGAATAGGTCGTCCACCCGCCGGTGTTGACCGTCATGCTGCCCTCGGTGCCCGCTATGTAAGACTGAACGAACACGTTGGCAAAGGCGGTGAGCGCCATCTGTATTGCCGAGGGAATACCTATGTTTATTATCTTTTTCAGCATCCCGGTGTCGATGCGCAGCCGGGATAGGTGCAGCTTTACGCAGGACTTGGTGCGAAAGAGCACGGTGAGCGTGAGCACAGCCGAAATGAGCTGCGATATGACCGTTGCGAGCGCGACGCCGGCGACTCCCATTTCGAACACAAAGACAAAAAGCATATCGAGCAGGGTGTTTGTTATCGCGCAGGCGATGAGAAAGTAAAGCGGCCGCTGCGAATCTCCCACGGCACGGAGTATGCCCGCGCCCATATTGTAGAGCATGAGCCCTATGACGCCGGAAAAATATATCCTGAGATATGTTTCGCCCGCGCCGTACATTTCTGCGTAGCCCTCGCGCTCGTTGTCGAGCATGACGTCGAGCATTTCGGGCGCAAGTATCACGCCCGCCACGGTGAACACCACAGCCATGATGAGCGTCATGACCATCGAGGTATGGACCGCACGCTGCACGCCGTCGTCATCATGCGCGCCGAAATGACGCGATATCACGACTCCCGCGCCGCTTGCCAGCCCGGAGAAGAAGCCGATGAGTATATTTATGATAGGTCCGATGCTTCCGACCGCGGCATAATCGCCCGCGATGCCGGTCTGGCCGATGACCCATGTATCGACCATGTTGTAGAGCTGCTGAAACAGGTTTCCTATCAGCAGCGGAACGGCAAAGGTCAGCAGGTTTTTTGCAATGCTGCCCTGTGTCATGTCAAGCTCGGGCTCTTTTCCGAACCGCCTTTTCTTTATGCTTTCTGTCGCCATTGTGATCCTCTGTTATGCGATGCCGGCTGCCCCGCGCACGGCGCGGCGGCGACCGGACTCTTTAAGTATACCACATTGTGCGCGAAAATGCAAGCGGAACAACGGCGATATTGCGCGGGAGCTGTCATATTTCCTCCTTTTCAAGCTCACGGGCAACGGCGCGCATAGCTTGTGCATCCGCCTTGCACACGGCGCGGTCATAGCTTAAAAGACCGTTTGTTTCGTCCTCGACGTCGGAGAGCTGCGTATATATGGCAGCCGAAAGCCCCCGAGCCTTTGCGGGGATGATTTCGTCGCGATAGAGCTTTTCAAGCGCATCGGTGAATTCGTCCCTGTCGTCGAAAAAGCGGTAGCCGTAGGTCTTTTCGGTATTGAAAACGTGCCCTGCGGGCTTGTACGAATATCCGCCGAACTCGGAAAGTACGATGGGTTTGTCACTTTTTCCGATCTTTACGGGCTTGAAATAGACGTGCAGGCTCATTACGTCGCTCTCGCGGCATTCGAACCAGCCCGACGTCGTGTCGATAAAGCGGGATCGATCCAGCTTTTTCAGCCTGCGGTATTGCTCTGCGGCGCAGAACTGCCCCCAGCCCTCGTTGAATATCGTATAATAGCATACCGACGGGTGCTTCTTCATACGCCGCACCGTTTCCTCCATCCCGCGCACGAATTCACGGCGCGTTTCGGCGCTGCGGTGCATAAAACGGTCGCAAAGCCGCTTTACCCCTATCGTCGGCAGTGCGGTGTCGCGAAGGAACGAGTAATCCCCGTTGTTCACCATGTCCTGAAATACGATCATGCCGAGGCGGTCGCAGGCGTAATAGTAAAGCTCGGGCTCGACCTTTATATGCTTGCGCAGGGTATTGAAGCCGAGCTCCTTCATTGCGCGTATGTCCGCGTCGAAGCAGTCGGGTGAGGCGGGCGTAAAGATGCCGTCGGGAAAATAGCCCTGATCGAGCACGCCGTGGAAGAAATACGGCTTTCCGTTGAGGCAGAGGCGCGGGTAGCCGCCGACCGTTTTTATATCGAGCGTGCGGACGGCAAAATACGTGCTTACGCAGTCGTGAGCCGTTCTGACCTCCGCGTAGTAGAGATACGGGTCCTCGGGCGACCACATGCGCGGGGAGTCGAGCGTGAATTCCGCTTTGTCGCCCGTAAACGGAATGTCAAGCACTCCGTCGGGCGTAGTTATGCCGATGCTCCCTCCGTCGGCGCCCCCGATGTGCATAACGACGCTGCCGCCGTCGGTCTCCGTAAGTATGTCGCGTATGTATTCATGCGGGACGGCCTCCGCCCACACGGTCTGCCATATGCCCGACACCGGGGTGTACCACATACCGCCGCGACGGTGCTTCTGCTTTCCCCAGGGGAGGATGTGGCTGTCAAGGTGATCCTCAACGCGCACGGTCAGCGTGTTTTCGGCACGCAGCGCGTCGGTCACGTCAAATGTAAACGGCTCATAGCCGCCGCTGTGGGTGCCGAGGTGTATGCCGTTGAGATAAACGGCGGCTGTCTGATCCGCAGCGCCGAAGTGCAGCAGCACTCTACCGCCGTCGGTCATCGTCGGAGCGGCAAATGTACGGCGGTACCAGAGGTATGACTCCTCGGGAAAGCATTCGCCGATGCCGGAGAGCTGTGATTCGGGCGGGAAGGGCACGCGTATGCGGCGGTCAAATGCCGCCGGGACATCGGGGGAGCCCGAAACGGTGAACTCCCACTCGCCGTTGAGGTTCAGAAATGAATTGCGCCTGAGCGTGGGGCGCGGATATTCGTTCCAGGGCGTGCCGCAGAGCGTGCGCCCGGCTTCGGTCATGAGCAGATTGAATTCAGGCATTCTTTTTTTCCTTTCTTTGCAGGGCGAATACCGCAGCAAGCACAGGCAGAACCGCGACTGCGGCGATAAGGGCGGCGAGGAATATATTGCGGTTCGGCACGAACGAGGTCGTGCCGTCGCCGTTGAGGACGGTCCCCGCGCCGCGAAGCACTGCGGCGCCTATCGCGGGACCTATGATGCCCGGCACGAGCACCTGCCCGACGATGCGCAGTCCCTGAAACATTCCGGCGCGGTGGGGCGGGGTATAGTCCCGCAGCATTGCACCGAACACCGCCATTCCCGCAAGATAGCCGCTCATCATGAGAAGCGATCCGATAAAGACAGGTGCGGTCGAGCGGAAGAAAAACAGCACGACATACCCTGCCGCAAGCAGAGCAAGCGCCGGCAATACCGTCATGCGGAAGCCGCGCCTGTCATAAAGCTTGCCGAAAAGGACCGTCGTCACGGCGGCAATAACTATTGCGGGCGCCATTACGAGCACGTAATCGTCCATTCCGAGCGAAACGCTGTAATAAAGGATGAGGTAAGGCATAAATATCTGAATGGATATGCCGAAAACGGCAAACGCGCCGAGCGCGGTGTAAAGTATCCTGTTTTCGCGCACGACCGACGGACGGAAGCCGTAGAAGATATTGCGGAAGTAATTCCCGTTCTCGGCGGCGGGCTTTACCTCACCGTCCTTTATGAGAAAGAGCCCTGCAATGCCGACCGCCAGCACGACGGCGCCGATTATCGTGTATATAGTGACCCAGCTCGAGGACTTGTCAAGGTCAAAGGGCATAAATCCGCCGAATACCGCGAGTATGGCGATGAGGGGCATCATTGCGTTGATGCCCTCCGCCGAGCCGCGGTTTGTTGCGTCGGTGGAGTCGGTGAGCCACGCGTTGAAGCAGGCGTCGTTGGCCGACGAGCCGAAAAATGTCATAACGCAGTCCATTATTATGACAAGAGACACGCCCACCGAGGCTGCGGATGCCGCTGCGGGGAATATTTTTTCTATCACGTCGGTGCGGATGAGGGCGAAGCTCCAGATGGATATGCCCCAGAGTATGTACCCGCCCGCAATAAAGAGCCGCCGCTTGCCGAGCTTGTCCGACAGCGCGCCGATAAAGAGCGTCGTAAGCGTTGCGGCAACGGCGCTTGCGGCGACCATTACCGAAATATCCCGTGCGCTCGCGCGGAACATACGGTATATAAAAACGTTGAAGTACATATTTTCGACGACCCACGCGACCTGGCCCACGAAGCTGAACACAGTCAGCGCAAGCCAGAAGCGCGGCGAGAGCTTTGTTTTTTTCATAGTCATGCGACCGCCTTTTTTCTTCATTACAAAAAGTATAACACAAAAAGCGGGATAAAGCAAGACGCACCCGTGAACTTCACCGCAGTGAAGTGCGCGGTGTTCCTCCGTCTGCTTTATTCCGCTTTTTTGCGGGCGTGTGCCGCCCTCAGTGCTTTGTCTTTCCGAGATACGCTTCCTTGACCCGCTCGTCGGCAAGCAGCTCTGCGCCCGTGCCGGACATGATGATGTGCCCGGTCTCGATAACGTAGCCGGTGTGCGCGATCTTGAGCGCCATGTTTGCGTTCTGTTCGATGAGCAGCACGGTTATCCCGTGGTTGTTTATCGTTTTTATTATCTCGAATATGTTTTTTACGATAAGGGGAGCAAGCCCGAGAGAGGGCTCGTCCATCATTATGAGACGCGGGCGGCTCATAAGCGCCCTGCCGACAGCCAGCATCTGCTGCTCGCCGCCCGACAGCGTGCCGGCAAGCTGCCAGCTGCGCTCCTTGAGGCGCGGGAAGAGGGAATATACATACGCTATGTCGTCGGCAATGCTGTCGCGGCGCAGATAAGCGCCGATGCGCAGGTTTTCAAGCACCGTGAGGTTTGAAAAAACGCGTCTCCCCTCCGGCACGAGCGTAACGCCCTGCGAGACTATCCTGTCCGGTGACTGCCCCGTGATATCCGAGCCGGAGAACACGATCTTTCCCGACTGCGGCTTCGTTATGCCGGCGATCGAGCGCAGTATGGTCGATTTTCCCGCGCCGTTCGCGCCTATGAGGGTAACTATCTTTCCCTCTTCAACATCAAACGAAATGCCGTCCACAGCGCGGATGCCCCCGAAGCTCACGCGGAGGTCGCGTATTTCAAGTATGTTACTCATCGTCGTCAGCCACCCCCAGATAAGCGTCTATGACCTTGGGGTCCGCCTGTATTTCCGCAGGCGTGCCCTCGGCTATCTTCTTACCAAAGTCTATGACGCAGATGCGGTCGGAGATATCCATAACAAGGTTCATGTGGTGTTCTATAAGAAACACGGTAAGGTCGAATTCGTCGTGTATGCGGCGGATGAAGGAGGTCAGCTCCTCGGTCTCCTGCGGGTTCATGCCCGCGGCGGGCTCGTCGAGCAGCAGAAGAGAGGGCTTTGTCGCCAGCGCGCGCGCTATCTCAAGCTTGCGCTGCTTGCCGTAGGGTAGAGAGGTCGCAGACTCATCCTTTTCGTCCTCAAGACCGACTATGCGCAAAAGCTCCGCGACCTCGTCGCGCATGGCGCGCTCCTCCTTGCGGTTTAGCATGAATGTGGCGCTCAAAAGGTTTGACGTGCGGCGCATATGCGTTGCCACGAGCACGTTTTCGAACACCGTCATCGACCTGAACAGGCGGATGTTCTGGAATGTGCGCGCCATGCCGAGGCGGGTTATCTCGTCCGGCGTTTTTACGACCGAGCGGTGATACATTCCCGCGTTTTCGCCGGCATAGAGCTTTTTCATCTTGCCCTTGGGGTGATTTTCGAGTATCAGCTTGCCGTCAAAGTATATCGCGCCGTTCGTCGGCTGGTATACTCCGGTAACGGCATTGAACGCCGTGGTCTTGCCGGCGCCGTTGGGACCTATGAGCGAGACTATCTCGCCCTTGCCGATATTCATCGAAAAGTTGTTCACGGCTACGACGCCGCCGAACTGCATCGTTACGTTTTCAAGACGGAGCAGATCGTTCATTCGGCATCCCCCGCTTTCTTTTTGTTTTTGCCGAACAGCCCGGCGATCCTTCGCGGTATTGCCGCAATGCCGCGGAAGAGCCGCAGCGAGCTGAATTCACGGTCGCCCATTATACCGCGGCGGAAGAAGAGCACGAACATCATGATTATGACCGAGAATACGACGAGGCGGAAGCCGTTGCGGAATATGGGCGAGGATATGCCGAGGAATTTGCCGCTGTCAAGCCCGCGCAGCCACCATTCCTGCGATGCGATGTAAAGGAAGCTGGCGAGAACCGAGCCGGTGATCGAGCCTATGCCGCCGATAACTACTATGAGCAGGATCTCGTATGTCAGCGCCGAGGTGAAGGGCGCCGCGTTGGTCGAGCCGATGTAGACGGCATACATTGCGCCGCCGATACCGGCAAAGAAGGAGCTGACGATGAAGCTTATCATCTTGTGGCGGGCAAGGTTTATGCCCATTGCCTCGGCTGCGATCTCGTCATCGCGTATCGCCTTGAACGCGCGGCCGTAGGTCGAGCGTATCATCAGTGCGATGACTCCTATGCAGGCGAAGGCAAGGATGAAGAAAGGAATGACGAAGGATATCTTTTTGAAGGGCGTGTCACTGAGGCTGTCCTTGAAGGTGCCGAGGTTGCTTATCGGGAAGGAGCCGTTCGTGACTCTGCCGAGCTTATCCCACTGTATGATGGTGCGGAGTATCTCCGCAAAGCCGAGCGTGGCAATGGCAAGATAGTCGCTTTTGAGCTTGAGGACGGGCAGTCCGATAAGAAATGCAAAGAGCGCGGCAGCGACGCCGGCAAGCAGTATCGACACGATGATGGGCAGGCGGAAATCAATAAGAGGTTCGCCCGAAAAACCGTACACCATTGCACGGCTGGCGTCGTCTACCGAAAATATGGCGTAAACATATGCGCCGATCAGCATGAATCCTGCCTGACCGAGCGAAAAAAGACCGGTAAAGCCGTTGAGCAGGTTCATCGAGACCACGACCACGGCATAAACGCAGCCCTTTTGCAGCACCTTGACGATCATGTCGTAGGAGTGCGACGTTGCATCGACCGTGATGAGCAGCGCGACGAGCAGCGCGAAAAGTATCATGTTGCCGACGGCGTTGCGCTTTTTATCCGTCGGCTTTTGCAGCATTTTCATTTCGCCGCCTCCCATCAGACTTTTTCCGTCGTTCTCTCGCCGAAAAGCCCGGTGGGCTTTACGCAAAGAATGACGATGAGCAGCGCAAACGTGAAGGCGTCCGAAAAGGTCGTCATGCTCACGCCGCCGATATTTACCGCGCGTATCAGGTTTTCGCATATGCCGATGATAAACGCGCCTATCACCGCGCCGGGGATCGAGCCTATGCCGCCGAATACCGCCGCAACGAAGGATTTGAGCCCCGGCATCGAGCCGGATGTGGGTATTACGGAGGGGTAGTTCGTGAAATACAGTATCGAACCGACCGCCGCGAGCAGCGAGCCGATGATGAACGTCACGCTTATGACGCGGTTGATCTTTATGCCCATGAGCTGCGAGGTCTCAAAGTCCTTTGAAACTGCGCGCATGGCGACGCCGATCTTGGTGAATTTGATTATGAGCACCAGCGCCACGACGAGGATGAGAGTCAGCACCGGAGTTATGAGCGTTACGCGCTTTGTCGTTGCGCCGAATACCGATACCGGGTCGGAAAGCCACGGTATGGCGGGGTATGTCTTGGCAAGTCCGCCCGTGGCGTAAAGCGCCACGTTCTGAAGCATATATGATACGCCGATGGCGGAGATCATGACCGACATACGGGGTGCGGTGCGCAGGGGCTTGTATGCGGCGCGCTCGATGGCAAAACCGAGCAGCATCGTCATTACGAGCACGAGAGGTATCGAGGCGTAAAGCGGCAGTTCTGCCGAAGCGTATACCATTATAAGCCCCGCCGCCATGAATATGTCGCCGTGCGCGAAGTTTATAAGGCGCAGAATGCCGTATACCATTGTATATCCTATCGCGATCAGCGCATACTGACCGCCGATGGAGATACCGGCTAAAATATAATCCATAAAAATCACCCATACAGGACGTGAGACAAGTATATTTCAGCCCCACACGGCGCCGAATGTATCACGCTTTTTGAGATATGTGCCTGTCGGATTCACCGCGAGGCGCATCCGCATAAAACAGTCCGTGCCAAAGGCCATTGCGGAGCATGACCTTTGGCAGCAGACATTTTCTATCGGGAAGTGTCCGGGATCAGACGCCCTGCTCCTTCACAAAGACCCACTGACCGGTCTTTGTGTCGGCAGCCTTGATATAGGCGACCTTGCGGTCGGCGTCGCCGTTCGTGCTGTCGAACTTGATGTCGCCGGTCACGCCCTTGTACTCAACGCCCCAGAGTGCCTCCATGATCTTGGCGGGCTCTGTCGATTTTGCCTTTTTGGCTGCTTCGAGAGCTACGAAATACGCGTCATATCCCATCGCAGAGACGGCGGATACGATGTCGTTGCCTCCGTTGTTGGTGAGGTTGGCGGCGTCGGCGTTCAGCCATTTCTTGAAGCCGTCGTCAAACTCCTTGTTGCCGCCCTCCTGATAGAAGGTGGTGATGTTGATGGTAACGTCCTTGCCCTTGGCAGCGTCGAGAATGACGTTGCTGTCCCATGTGTCGCCGGCGTAGATCGGTATGCCCGCGTTCTGGGTCGCAACAGCCTCAATGATGAGCTGCGCGTAGGAGATGGAAGTCGGTGAGAAGATAGCCTCGGCACCGCTTGACTTTGCGTTGGTTATGTAAGAGGTAAAGTCTGCCTGGTTCGCGGGGAAGTTGTCGGCTATGACCTTGCCGCCCAGTTTTTCGAACGCGGTCTTGAAGCTGCTGGCAAGACCGAGGTCGTATGCGTTGCCGAGCTCGGCAAGGGTGTAGGCGGTGCGGATGCCCTGATCCCATGCGTAGTTGGCAAGCACCGCGCCCTGGAAGGGATCGAGGAAGCAGATGCGGAAGTAGTGCCTGTTGCCCTCGGTGACCTGAGTATTGGTGCAGGTGATGCCGATGGCGGGGATGCCGGCTTCCTTGAAAACGGGAGACGCGGCAATGGATACCGACGAACCGTATGAGCCGAGGACCACAGACACGCCCTTGTTTACAAGCTCGGACGCGGCGGTGCTCGCCTTGTCGTCTGCCGACTGGTTATCTACCTCAACGAGCTCGACCTTGTAGGTCTCACCGTCGATCTCTACCGTCGGCTGTACGCTGTTTGCGTATTTGATGCCGAGGGATTCCTGTTTGCCGCCCGCGCCGTTGGCGCCGGAGGCAGGCTCGAATATGCCTATTTTGAGAACTTTATCGCCGCCCTTGCCGTCGCCGCAGGCAACAAGGCACGCCGCAAGCATTACTGTGACAAGCACAAATGCAAGAATTTTTTTCATTGTTTCATTCCTCCGATCGAAAGATCAGCTTTTCACGCGCATATTGCAGCTGATATGCAACATTTTGATATCTGACTTTCATTTTTTTATGATTATACCCTCAAAACGGCGTTTTGTCAACCCAAAAATGAATAAAAAAAGGGCGGCGGGGGCATTTTCTGCTTTTTCCACAAAAAAGCAGCTTCAAACGATCCCGCCGTGGTATTATTTGTTCATATTCAGTTTGCTTTTTCGACCGCAGCCGTGCGTTCGTTTATCTTCTTTATGATATCCGGGTCGAATTTGAACTTTCTCCCGTATGTCATAAGTCCGTTCTGCTCCTGCTCTACGTCATAAAGCTGGGTGTAGCAGAAGCCGAGGATGTATTCGTTGTCAAGCAGCGCGTCGGTCAGCCCGCGGTAGCGCTCGATGAATTCCTCTTCGGTCTTGGGTCCCTTGCCGTAGCCCCAGCCCGACTCGCCCTCGGGTATCCATGCTATGCCGCCGTATTCGCTGACGAAAACGGGCAGCTTGCCGTCGTATTTCTGTCTGTCGCGGCGTTTGGGGTTGCGCTGTATCTGGTCGTTTACGATCCCATCGGATATCTTTTCGTAATAGCTGCGGAAAAGCTCGGGGTTCTGCTCGTAGTCGTGTACGTCGAATATATCGGTCTCAACGTGGTAGTTTCCGCTCGTGTCTATGACGGGGCGCGTGGGGTCGAGCGCTTTTGTCACGCGGTAAACGGTCGAGAGCACGCTGTTGTCCTGCGGTCTTCCGTCGCGGTCCCATGTCTCATTGAAGGGGCACCAGCCGATTATCGACGGGTGGCTGTAGTCGCGCGCGACAGCCTCGAGCCACTCGGGGAGGAAGTACTGAATGTTGCCGGCAGAGCTTACGTCAAAGCCCCAGTTGCCCTGCTCGCCCCAGCAGAGGTAGCCGAGTCTGTCCGCCCAGTAGAGGAAGCGCGGCTCAAACACCTTTTCGTGCAGGCGCGCGCCGTTGAATCCGAGGCGCATCGAGTTTACGATATCGCTGCGCAGATCGTCATCGGTCGGTGCGGTGTAAACGCCGTCGGGATAAAAGCCCTGGTCGAGCACCCATCTGCCGAACACGACTCTGCCGTTGAGGGTGAATTTTCCGCCGTCGAGCGAGACGCATCTCAGCCCGAAATAGCTGCCCACATGGTCGAGCGCCTCGCCGCCGCGCGAGAGGTCGAATACGATATCGTAGAGGTTGCCCTGGCCGACATCCCAGAGATGGCGTTCGGAGAGGCTCACGGCAAAGTCAACGGTGCGGGCGCCGATGTTAACGGCTTTGGCACTGCCGACTTCTCTGCCGTCAAACAGCACGCGCGCCGAAAGGTCGGTGCCGCGGAAGTCGCCCTCAAGCACGCAGCCGACGGTAACGGAGTCGGTCGCGGTATCGGGGGTGAGCTTAAGCTCCTTTATATAGCATCTTGCGTCTACCGCCTCAAGCCACACGGTCTGCCATATACCGGTTGTTCTTGTATAAAAGCATCCGTAGGACTCATAGCGCGAGCTTTGCTTGCCGGCGGGCTGAAGGTGAGAGCGGAGGTCGTCGGATGCCGAGAGCGTCACGGTGTCGCCCTCACCGGTGAGAAGGTCGGTGATATCGGTGCAGAAGGGGGTGTATCCGCCGCGGTGCTCGCACGCACGCTTGCCGTTTATATACACGGTCGCGTGATAATCGACGGCGCCGAAGTGCAGGAGTATCCTCTTGCCCTTCCATTCGTCGGGTATCTCGAGCGTGCGCTTGTACCATACGCACGCCATAAAATCGCGGTGCCCTACGCCGGAGAGCCTGCTCTCGGGGCAGAAGGGAACGGTTATCCTGCCCTCAAGCGTTCTGTCCTTTTCGTAAAGTCCTCTTTCGGCTCCGCTTTTCGAGTTGTCGATCTCAAACTGCCATTCGCCGTTGAGGCAGAGCCAGTTGTCTCTTACAAGCTGCGGACGGGGGTATTCGTTTCTCGGTATCATTTTGTTTTCTCCTTTTCGGGGTATATGCGGTCGATGGATTCACACGACCTGAAAAATATAGAATTTCAGATAATCGGTCTCCGGCACGTTCCAGAGTATTGGGTGGTCGCACGCCTGCTGTCGCACTTCTATCTGGCGCAGCCCGACGTCGGCGTCTCGCGCCGCTTCGCCGAGCATTGTAACAAAGAGCGGGTTCGGCATAAAATGAGAGCAGGAGCAGGTCGCAAAATATCCTCCGCGCGGCAGCGCCCTCATTGCGCGGGTGTTTATCTCGCGGTAGCCGCGAAACGCGTTATCCACCGTCCTGCGGGATTTCGTGAATGCGGGCGGGTCGAGGATCACCATGTCGTATTCGCCGCGCGTTACGGTGGGCAGAAAGTCGAATATGTCGGCGGCGCGGAAGTCGATGATCCCGTCAAGCCCGTTCATGGCGGCGTTTTTTCTCGCAACGGAGAGCGCATCCTCCGAAATATCCACTGCCGTGACCGCCGCTGCCCCGCCGCGCGCGGCGTTCAGCGCGAACGAGCCGGTATGCGTGCAGCAGTCGAGCACACGGAGCCCGTGAGAGAGCCGCGCCACGGCAAGTCGGTTGAACTTCTGGTCGAGAAAGAAGCCTGTCTTTTGGCCGTTCTCAAAATCGACGAAGTATTTTATCCCGTTTTCGGTTATCACCGTCGACGTTCCGCCCGGCTCGGGCAGCCATTCGGCGCGATACCATCCCTTGCCCTCTTCAAGCCCCTCGCGCGTGCGCAGAGCAAGGTCGTTGCGTTCGAAAATCCCGTTTACCGTCTCGCCCGAGGCGCGAATGACCTCGGTGAGCACGCGGTATACCGTGTCCTTTATCATTTCCATGCCGTATGACGTTATCTGCGACACGAGAATGTCGCCGAAGCGGTCAACGGTCAGTCCCGGAAAGCCGTCGGATTCGCCGAATATCACGCGGCAGGCGCATATGCCGTCGCCCATCACGCGCAGGCGGTAGTTCCATGCGTATTCGGCGCGGCGGCGCCAGAAGTCGGCGTCAAAGCGGTCGTTGGCATTGCGCGAGATCAGTCTGACCCTGATCTTGCTTGCCTCGCTGAGGAACCCGGTGCCTATATATTTTTCCTTGCCAGATACCACATCGACAAGCCCGCCATTTGGGGCGTCGGGATCGGTGTGCGCTATGTCGCTTTCGTAAAGCCAGGGGTGTCCCCCGCCGAGCCACCGCGCGCCCTTGTCGGTAACGGTCACTTTTGCAAAATTTCTTTCCGCTTTCATCTGTCAGCTCTCCGTTTTATCATTGCCGTCTTATTTTATCACGCCGCGGCGGAAAATGCAATATTTCCGGGTAAATTCTCGGGTGCCAAAAATTCATAAAGCAGTCCCCCGGCGCTGTTTTTTTCGTAAAAAATGCGGATTATAATAGAATTACAGAAAACACAGGGAGGCAACATATGAAAATAAACTTTCTCGGAGCGGCACACGAGGTGACCGGCTCCTGCACCTTGCTTGAAGCCTGCGGCAGAAAAATACTTGTTGACTGCGGAATGGAGCAGGGTCCCGATATATACGAAAACAGCGAGCTGCCCTGTCCGCCCGCCGATATCGATCTTGTTTTTCTCACACATGCGCATATAGACCATTCGGGCAAGCTGCCGCTGCTCGTAAAAAACGGATTCTGCGGTACGGTGTATTCGACGCGCGCCACACGCGACCTTGCCGCCATCATGCTCGCCGATTCGGCTAACATCCAGCAGTCGGAGGCTGTGTGGAAGAACCGCCGCGCCAAACGCTCGGGCGAGGACGGGTACACTCCGATGTACACCGTTGACGACGTTAACGCGCTCATGAGCCGCTTTTCGGTGACCGACTACGGCGAGAGCGGAGCGGTCGAGCCCGCGCCCGGCATCCGCGCGGTATTTTACGACGCGGGGCATCTGCTCGGCTCGGCAAGCATAAGATTCACGCTGAACGAGAACGGCGAGGAGCGCACCGTCGTTTTTTCGGGCGATATAGGAACGCCCTCAAGACCGCTTTTGTGCGATCCTGTCGTGCCGGAAGGCGCCGATGCGGTGATAATCGAATCCACCTACGGCGACCGTGTGAGAGATGGGAAGCCCGGCGAATGGGAAGAGCCGCTTGCAGCCGTTATCGACGAAACGCTCGAGCGCGGCGGGAATGTGGTCATTCCGTCCTTTGCGGTCGGCAGGACGCAGGAGCTGCTTTACACCATACGCCGCATAAAAGAAAAGGGACTGACAAAGACCGATTTCCCCGTTTGGCTCGACAGCCCGCTCGCGATAGAAGCTACCAATATATATAAGGGAACTCTCAGCGCGTATTTTGACGCCGAAACGAACGCGCTCATCGACCGCGGGATAAACCCGATAGGCTTTGAGGGGCTGCATCTTGCCGTTACGGGCGACGAATCAAAGCAGATAAACTACGATAAAACGCCGAAGGTGATAATATCGGCGTCGGGAATGTGCGAGGCGGGCAGGATACGTCACCACCTCAAATATAACCTCTGGCGTCCCGAATCGACGGTGCTTTTTGTGGGGTATCAGGTCGCGGGCACGCTCGGACGCAAGCTGCTTGACGGCGCGCGGTATGTCAGCCTGTTCGGCGAGGAGATAAAGGTCTCGGCGCATATCGAGGCGCTCGAGGGGACCTCCGGTCACGCCGATAAGAATATGCTTATCGAATGGCTGCGGTCTATGAACGGGCAGCCCTCGGCGGTATTCGTCAATCACGGCGCCGACGGAGTGTGCGACAGCTTTGCCGCATCGGTGACCGAAACGCTCGGCATCAAAGCCACGGCGCCTTACAGCGGAGATTCGTTCGATCTGCTTACATACGCGCCGACAGCGGTCGGCAGCCGTAAAAAAACAGACCGCACCTCGGCAGAGCGAAAGCGCGGCACGAATGCGGTGTGGTCGCGGCTTTATGCCGCGGGCATGAGGCTGATGGGCATCATCGAGCGCAGCCGCGGCTGCAAGAGCCGCGATCTCGCAGCGCTCACCAACCGCATAAACGCCCTTTGCGACAAGCAGGAAAAGGAAATAGGGAATAAAGGCAAAGACTGAAGCCCGGTGGCAAGACCGAAAATGGGCTGTCACGCGGTGCGTGACAGCCCGGTTTTGTTATACACTTATTGGGAAGGTGCCGCGAGCGCGGCGGATGAGGTGGTAAAAAGGATCCCGCCGCTGCGGGATCTTCCTTTTACTTTAATGAATTTTACTTCCTCAGTCGCCTCCGGCGACAGCTCCCTCAAGAGGGAGCCTTGGCAAGACTCGGAGCTTAAACCTACTACATGGCTACTGCCGTAGGGGAGGGGCTTGCCCCTCCCGTGAATGAAATCTGTGCTCGTTTAGCGGGAGGGGCGACCTCACCCTCCCCTGCTTGTTTTCGGAAGGTTGACCTCCTCATCCGGCGCCCGCGGCGCCACCTTACCGGACACGGGAATGCTATCGTTATTCGACGTTCCGTCAACGGATGTAAAGCGAGAGATAAACTTCAGTAAGCCGACAGAATCAAAGACAAAACCGTTTTGCTTCCTTCGCCGTGATTGGCGGAAGATACGAGTCTGAGAGCCTTCCCAAGTTTGGAAAGGTGCCGCGAGCGCGGCGGATGAGGTGGTAAAAAAGATCCCGCCGCAGCGGGATCTTCCTTTTATCTTTGTTATCCTGTTTTTTACTC
>ERZ824575.178-NODE-178-length-90056-cov-6.982667_pt1 | contig 90056 bp, 84 predicted proteins | sample MGYA00519470_ERZ824575 | MGnify/ENA primary metagenome ERZ824575 (study PRJEB31778, sample SAMEA3449170) | human gut metagenome | biome: human gut; feature: human-associated habitat; material: faeces | place: United Kingdom | collected 2010/2012 ... | reverse complement strand
CCATATCCGGCGTCAGCAAACTGCGGGCGTTGGGGACAAAGGCACTGTACCGGGCATAGTTGTACCCCTGCGGGTCAACGAGGAAACCGTCCTTTCCCTCCGCATCGAGGATGAGCAGACAGTGTCTGGCAGCCTCATCGTGTCGGACAGCGTTTTTGTTCTCTGCGATGAAATCGTAATCAGCCAGCAGTGCGCGGCTGAACTGCTTGAACCGCGGGCTTGGCAGCTCGATGACCTTATCCACGGCACAGGGCTCCCCCTCGTACTCGGACTGTTTCCGCCTGAGTTCTGCTTGAATAATCACATCATCCCTCCCATCTCCATGCGGCTACTCTGGCTGCCGTTCATCACTTCCTCCATGCTGATATAGCCCTTATAGGCGATGTAACCCCGGTCGGTGAACATCCCATCCTCCTCATTCATGCGCTCCGTGCCGTACTTTTCATAGTCATAAAAAGCGTCGAGGTTTTCGTCATAGTCGAAATGACCGGACTGCCGGATCATGTACTTGCCGTAGTCCTGTGGCGTATGCACGCCGGGGGCAAAGTCAAAGAGGTCGAGGCTTTCCGCAAGGTTTTTGATCTGTGCCGCAGACTTTGGCTCTGCCAGCATGACCGCAGCGCCCAGCTTTTCCATATCCGCTTTTGACAACCCATCTGTCACCTCTGCCAGTTCGTTGAGGTCGGAGAGAGTTTCGTACTCCATATCCAGAAGGACATCCACCTCATTGGGGGGCTGACTGTCCTCCAGCCGCAGGCGGACATCGGCGGGATCTGTGATGCCCCCGCGAAGGAGGGCGCGGTCGATCTCCTCCTGCACCATGGGAAGGAACAGCCATGTGATATGCTCCGTGTCCTCCGGTTCGGACTTAGCGGTCACCGCAACGGTGATGGCATTCGGCTCATAGTAATAGCAGGGGAAGAACCGGCCGTCATAGATCTGCTCTAACTTCATGCCGTTGTCGTAAACCACGCCGTAGGGCGTGATCGTGCCGCTGCCGCTTTCGATGAGTCGTCTTGCCGTTTCCTCGCTGTCCAGTTTGTTCAGTTCATCTACACTTGCGCTGCCGCCGTGCAGGTTCATGTAGTGGTTCCGGCCAACAGCGACGAGGTCGGAAAAGTCAGTGATGACCGTGGCCTGCTGGCAGCAGAAGGTTAGGCTGATGAGATCCTTCAGCTCGAACAGCTCCAGCTTGTGGGCCATCGCCTGAAACTGTGCGGCCTCGCCGGTGTCGAAGCTGTCCAGCCGCTTGGCGAGGTAGTTAAGCTCCTCCACGTTGACCGTGAGCATCTCCGCTCGTTTCAGGACGGTGTAGAAGCTGTCGATCTTCTCCGCCTTGCAGTCCGCCTTGACCGCGTCGCCGATTTCCAACGCCTCCAACAGCTCCATGCAGTGTGCGTACTGGTCATGTGGGATGGGGAACGGAATGGTTGCAACACCGTATTCCGGGTGGTTTGGATTGCCGAGTACAGCATGTATTATCATATTTTCGCCTCCCGCATTTCTGTTCTCAGGCATTTGCCGTCGCCATGCCAGCAAATAAAACCATGTGCCGGATAATTACACCCTTCACACTGCCTATATTCATGGCACGTCACTGGCTCATTGTCCGGTAGCCCAGCATTCGGCAGATTCTTGAACGCCTGTTTGATGTCGTGGTTTTTCAATTTGATACCCCCTTGAACGCAAAAAAGGCCGTAACCTTTGATTTATCAAAAGTCCCGGCCTGACCAATTCAATATTCTGTTGTCTCTCTGACTTACTTGCTCATTTGACACCTCCAGATATGGCAAAAGCGCCGAATTGTTGATTCTACTAAACCAACAATCCGGCGCTTGAATTTTTGTGATATTTATTTTTTGAAAACCTCGGTGTTTTCATCCGACAAATGCGCTTACCACATTTCAAGCTGTACATAGAATGGCATGCTGCGGTTCGAGTCCCGTACGGACGCGTGAAACGGCGTTTGTCATCAATGGAAAAATAAAAAAATTTCCGAGCCTTTTAAGCCCGGAAAGCCTTGATGACACTGCGTTTGACGCAGTGTCATCAAAATTGGCTGACTATTCTGGTGACCCGTACGGGAATCGAACCCATGTTACCGCCGTGAAAGGGCGGTGTCTTAGCCTCTTGACCAACGGGCCGTAGCGGGAGTTGGATTTGAACCCACGACCTATCGGGTATGAACCGATTGCTCTAGCCAGCTGAGCTATCCCGCCGTAATGCTTTGATATTATATCACAGCCGCGAGAGCTTGTCAATACCTTTTTATTATTTTTTTGACATCGCCGCGTTTTTTTATTTTCGGCGGTACTTTGATTGACTTTTTGATTTTAAAAGTGTATAATATAAACTGAAACTTTTTGCATATCGATCATCCGAAAGGACGGCTCATGCCGTTTGGTAGATAACACATGGTTTATACTTTCAAAGGCGGGACACACGTCCGCGAATACAAAAACACCCGCGCGCTTGCCGTTGAGAATATGCCTGCGCCGCCCACGGTGGAGATCCCTCTCTCTCAGCACATCGGCGCACCGTGTCAGCCGACCGTAAAACCCGGCGACCGCGTGCTGCGCGGTCAGCTGATCGGCGCGGCAGCCGAGGGCTTGGGATGTCCCGTGCATTCAAGCGTTTCGGGAACAGTGCGCGCCTTCGGCACCCGTCCGAACGCACAGGGACGCCCCGTTCAGACGGTCATAATCGAAAACGACGGTCTCATGGAGCTGTCGCCCGACATAAAGCCGTTTGAAAAAAAGCTCGGCGACACCTCTCCCGAGGAGATCGTGGATGTCATACGCCGCGCGGGCATCTCCGGCATGGGCGGCGCGACCTTCCCGACATGGGCAAAGCTTTCCGGCGCCATCGGCAAGGTGAAAAAAATGATAATCAACTGTGCCGAGTGCGAGCCTTTCATAACAGTCAACCACCGCCTTATGCTCGAGCATCCCGACGAGATCGTCGGCGGCGCAAAGATACTCCTGCGCGCGCTGGGGCTCCCGCACGGCGATATTGCGATCGAGGACAACAAGCTCGACGCAGCCGACAGCATTTCGGCTGCGATAGGCGACAGTCCCCTTCTGCGTGTGCGGATAATGCGCACAAAATATCCCCAGGGCGATGAAAGGCAGCTCATTTTTGCGCTCACCGGACGCGAGATCCCCGAGGGCAAGCTGCCCGCCGACGTGGGCTGCGTCGTATTCAACGTTGAGACCTGCTCGGCTATCTACCGCGCGTTTGCCGAGGGAATGCCACTCATCGAACGCTGTGTGACGGTGGACGGCGACTGCATAGCCGAGCCGCGCAACCTGCGCGTCCCTCTCGGCACCTCTGTGCGCGAGCTTATCGAATACTGCGGCGGTCTTACCGACGTGCCCTTCAAGGTCATAAACGGCGGCCCCATGATGGGCGCCGCGATATGGGACTTTGACGCGCCCATCGCAAAAGGAACCTCGGCGATTTTGGTGTTTTCCGAAAAATTTGCGGCAATACACGACGATTTTGCCTGCATACGCTGCGGAAAATGCGTAAAGAACTGCCCTATGCACCTAATGCCCGTCTATCTTGCCCAGTATTCCATGGCAGGCAAATACGACGAGGCGGCAAAGCTGCACGTTATGAGCTGTGTTGAATGCGGCACCTGCTCCTACAACTGCCCCGGAAATGTTCCGATAGTGCAGTACATACGCGTTGCCAAGGGCGCGCTGCGGAGCAGAAAATAAGCGGAACTAACCGGAAAGGCAGATGATACTGAAATGAATGATAAGATCGGATATCCCGAACGGCTGACGGTATCGCCGTCGCCTCACATAAAACGGACAGACACCACACGCTCGATAATGCTTGACGTTATAATCGCGCTCATGCCCGCGCTTTTATGGGGCGTTTACGTTTTCGGGCCGCGCGCTCTCGTCGTCGTACTCATCTCGGTCGCGTCGTCGGTGCTATTTGAATACCTCGTGCGCCTGATACTGCACCGCCCCTGCACGGTCGGCGATCTCTCTGCCGTAGTGACCGGCTTGCTGCTCGGTCTCAACCTCCCCTCCGCCGTATCGTACTGGATACCCGTAGTCGGTGCGTTTTTCGCCATCGTCGTGGTAAAACAGCTTTTCGGCGGCATAGGAAAGAACTTTCTCAACCCTGCGTTGGCGGGACGTGCGTTTCTTTTCGCATGGCCCGGACAAATGACGGCCTTCCCCGCTCCCTTTGACCGGCTCGACTGGCGGGTCTTCTCCTTCACCGGCAAGATCGACGCAATAGCCGAGGCAACGCCGCTTGCGTCGCTGAAGGCAGGCGAGGTGCCCGGCACATCGACCCTTGACCTCTTTCTCGGGCGCTGCGCCGGTTCGATAGGCGAAATATCGGCTGTGCTGCTGATAGCCGGCGGGATATACCTCATCTGCCGCCGCGTAATCACCTGGCACATCCCCGTTGCATACATCGGCACCGTCGCGCTGCTGACCTTAATATTCCCCAAGGGCGACAATGCACTGGCGTTCATGCTCAGCGAGCTTACCGCGGGCGGCCTCATGCTCGGCGCTATATTCATGGCGACCGACTATACGACATCGCCCGTCACATCGGCAGGCAGACTGATATTCGGCGCGGGCTGCGGGTGCGTTACCGTCTTCATCCGCTATTTCGGCGGATATAACGAGGGCGTGTCATTTGCGATACTCATGATGAATATGCTCGTATATTACATCGACCGTCTTACCGCGCCGCGCGTTTTCGGCACGAAGCGCGGCAAAGAAAAGAAAAAGAAGCCCGAAGAAACACCGAAGGAGGCGGCAGGCAAATGAACATAAAAAGCGAAACAATGCTGCGCCGCACCCTGCGCATTGCCCTCTCTCTCACCGTTATCTGCATTTGCGTTGCGCTTGCGGTGTCGGTCTCGTACACGCTGACGCGCGACAAGATCGAAGAAAAACGGATAGCCACCGAACGCGCCGCCATATCCGCGGTGTTTGAGGCGGACGGAATAGAATACCGCTCCCTTGACGGCGCGCCCGACACAGTGAGCGCGGTGTTTGAGGTCAGCTCGGCGAGCGGCGACATCCTCGGATGGGCTGTTTCGGTGTCACCCTCCGGATTCGGCGGGAACATCGACATGATCGTCGGCATCGGGCACGACGGAAAGATCGTGGGCGTCAACATAACGGCGCTCTCCGAGACTCCCGGGCTCGGGAGCCGCGTCAATGACGCAAATTATCTTTCGCAATACATAGGCATCAGCGGAAAGCCGGCGCTCGGCACCGATGTTGACGCGATCTCGGGCGCAACGATATCCTCGCGCTCGGTGCTTTCGGGCGTGAACCGCGCGCTTGCCGCGGTCGTCGGCATGGAACTCGTTCCCGCCGAATAAGAAAGGAGGAGACAGAATGACCGAAGAAAAAGAAAAACACGGCGGTTCGCCCGCATGGCTCGGACGTGCATTCAAAATATTGAAGGACGGAGTTATCGACAATAACCCGGTCCTCGTCCAGCTTCTCGGAATGTGCTCGACCCTCGCCACCACCACCTCAGTCAAAAATGCGTTCGGCATGGGGCTTGCCACCTCGGCGGTGCTCATCTGCTCGAACGTGATGATATCCCTGCTCCGCCGCGTGATACCCAAGGAAGTGCGTATAGCGGCATACGTCGTTATAATTTCCGGCTTTGTGACGGCTGTCGAGCTGCTTATGAAGGCATATCTGCCCGAGCTTTACGACGCGCTCGGAATATTCATTCCGCTCATCGTCGTCAACTGCATAATCCTTGCGCGCGCCGAGGCGTTCGCCTCCAAAAACCGCGTGCTGCCGTCGGCGCTTGACGGCATCGCAACGGGAGCCGGCTATACGCTCGCCCTGCTGCTCGTTTCGACGGTGCGTGAGATACTCGGCTCCGGCACCTTCTGCGGGCATCCCGTATTCGGCGAGAGCTACTCGCCCGCAGTCATATTCGTGCTCCCCGCGGGTGCGTTCCTCACGCTCGGCTTTATAATCGCCGTCGTGCAGAAGCTGCGCAACACCGCCGAGGACCGCGCGCGCCTGCGCCGCCTTTCGGACATAAGCGAAAATACGAAAAAGCCCTCCGCGGGCAGCCCGGAATGACCGGAGGGAGGCTGACATGAATTTTACACAGCTTACCGTTACCGACGTGCTCCTTATGATGATGAGCGCGATATTGGTCGAAAACTTTATATTCTCGAAATTTTACGGCTGCTGCCCCTTCCTCGGCGTGTCGGACAGTCCCGATAAGGCGCTCGGCATGGGCATGGCTGTCACATTCGTAATGACGCTCTCAAGCGCCGTGACATGGGCGGTATATTATCTGCTTTTGCTCCCATATGAGCTTACATATCTCAAAACGGTGGCGTTCATTCTCGTCATCGCGGCGCTCGTACAGCTTATCGAAATGTTTTTGCGCAAGTTTGTGCCCGCGCTTTACAGCTCACTCGGCATCTATCTGCCGCTGATAACCACAAACTGCGCGGTGCTCGGCGCGGCACTCGTCAACATTCAGGAAAATTACGGCTTCATACCGTCGGTGTGCTACGGCTTTGCCGCTGGCGTCGGCTTTACAATGGCTATTGTCATCTTTGCGGGCGTGCGCGCACGCCTTGAGATAGCCGATCCGCCGCGCGCCTTCCGCGGGATGCCGCTGATACTCATCGCCGCAGGGCTTCTGGCAATGATATTCTCCGGCTTTTCGGGGATCAGCTTCGGCAAATAAGGGGGTATCGCAAAATGAATTTCACTGAGATCCTGATACCCGTGCTGATATTTGCCGGCATGGGACTGATACTCGGCGTGCTTCTGGCTGTCGCCTCAAAGATATTTGAAGTAAAGAGCGACCCGCGCGCCGACGAGATACTTGAGGTCCTTCCCGGCGCCAACTGCGGCGGCTGCGGAAAGGCGGGCTGCGCGGCTCTTGCGGCTGCGATAGCGGCGGGGGAAGCTCCCGCAAATGCCTGCGCCGTGGGCGGCGCTGCTGTCGCCGAAAAGATAGGCAGGATAATGGGCGTGGAGGTCGCAGCTCCCGTCCGTATGAGAGCGCAGGTGATGTGCTCGGGCGGCTTTGACAACGCGCATTTCAAATACAACTACCGCGGACCGCACGACTGCATTGCGGCAGAGCGTCTCGGCGGCGGCGATAAGGTATGTCCCAACGGATGTATAGGGCTCGGCACCTGCGCCGCGGCATGTCCTTTCCGCGCGATAACGGTAGTGGGCGGTGTTGCCGTGGTGGATTATCACAAGTGCGAGGGCTGCGGCGTCTGCGCGAGAGCCTGCCCCAAGGGTATAATAAAGCTCATTCCGTATGACAGCGCCCACTGGGTGGGCTGCGCGACCAAAACGCGCGGCGCCGAGGTGCGAAAGTTTTGCGATGCGGGCTGCATCTCATGCCGCCTGTGCGAAAAGAACTGCCCTGCGGGAGCAATTACCGTAGACGGCTTCGGCGCCGCGATAGACTATTCAAAGTGCACCGAATGCGGACTTTGCGAAAACAAATGCCCGCGCCGCATAATCTGGTCGGCGGTGCGCAAAAACGGCGAACTGGTGATGTCCCGCGGAACGAGCGGCAAATAACGGAGAATTTCCGTATGATCCGACAGATAACGAACGTCCTCCCCGACGCATAGCGTCGGGGAGGACGTTTTATTTATCGACCTATTACTTTATGAAGGTGATCTCGTCGAAGATCACATAGGAATCGGCATCGTAGGTATAGCCGTCTGTGTAGCAGCGCATATTTTCAACGAAGAATTTGTCGTTGAAGCGCTCGGTCGCGGTATCCCAATACTCGCCGTCTGTCTGGGTGAAGGATGTCGCGGGAACGTAGATCCAGCCCTTGAAGTTATCCGGTATCTCAAGGCGGCAGGCGTTGATGTTGGTGGTCTGCGTCCATGTACCGTCCTGATAGTACCATGCGATGGCGGAGCCGTTCTGACCGTCGGAACCCTTGGAGCGGATGCTGTTGACGTTGATGGTGACGGACGCACACATCTTTTTACCCTCGGCGGGCTTTATGTGCGAGAAGTCAACATAAAACAGAATGCCGCGTGCGCCGGTGACCATATTGACATTCTGAGGGTTGATCTGTATCTCGCCGCGGCTGTCCTTTTCGTCAGCCTTGCCGGCAAAACGGAATGCCTTGCCGTAAACGGCGCCCTCTGTCTCGTCAACATACTTGAGGCTGCCCTTGGAATTGCCGCCAACCTGATAATCCTCGGCGTTGTCGCCGCACATCATGCGGGTAAGAATAGAGAAATCGGAATTGTCGGGGAGCTTTTGCGGCATTGCCATGCGCAGAATGGTCATTTCGCTTTCGGAGATGGTATCGACGGCAAGAGGCGGGTCGGTCTCCGGAGTGGTGGTCTCGTCATTCTTCTTTGTGGTGTTGTCGGGCTTAGCGGTGCTCTCGGCGGGAGCCTTTGAGCTTTCGGACTTGCCCGCCGTGGTGTTCGCGGGTGCAGCGGAAGAGCCCTCGGGCGCTTTTGTGCCGTCTCCGCCGTTTTCCTTCCGGCAGGCGGTAAACGAGAAGAGCATAAGGATTGCCAGAATAACCGATGCAATGCGACAGAACTTCATTTATTGATCCTCCTAATATCCTGAGCCTGTTTGTGTTTACGCGGGCAACGTACGCTCGGCACCCGAGCTGCGCTATCTGCCCGCCGTGTGCTCAGCTTTGATAATATTATATCATTGCGGACCTCATTTGTCAACACTGTTAATATAATTGCAATGTATTAATGCAGATTCGTCAAAACGGCGTATTGCGGCGATTTGACTTTACATACTGTTGAAATACAGCCACGGATGTGGTATAATGCGTGTATAATGATTCCGTTAAATCAGAAAGGAACCGTAAAATGAAAAGATCGATCGCGCTTTTCGCCGCGGCAATGCTGATATTCTCGCTCACACTGCTCTGCGGATGCAAAAAAGACGGACAGGAAATACCGCCGGATACGACCGCCGCCGAGCGCCGCGAGATATCGCTTGCGGAGGAATGGTATATCGTGCGTCCCAAGCGCTCGGACAGCTCCCTGCGCGACGCGGCAAAGGGCATACAGTCCGCCCTTGAAAAAAAGACAGGCAAAAAGCCGCAGCTCGCCGACGACTGGCTCGCCCCCGGCACAGCGGCGCCGGAATATGAAATACTTATCGGAAATACCGACCGTCCCGAGACAGCAGAGGCGCTCGGCGCGCTCGGCAGCGGCGAATACACCGTGCGCGTTATCGGCAAAAAGATCGTTGCCGTCGGCAAAAATGCGGAGCTGACTCTGCTCGCCGCCGGACAGCTTGAAAAGCTCGTCTCCTCAGCCGATCCGATATACAGCGACTATATGTTCGTTGACTCAAAGCAGTATGAGATATCATCGCTGACGCTGAACGGCACTCCGATAGAAAGCTTTACCGTTTCTGTGCCCAAGGGTGCAGATATGTCCGCCGTCGCGGGAACGCTGACCGCATATGTCTCGGAGCACGCGGGCATCGACCTTGCAACGTCCTCGTCCCCCTCCGGCGGGCACGGCATAATCATCGGCAACGGCAGCAAATGCGCCTACGGGGATGCAAAGGTCTACTTCAAAGACGGCAGCCTTTATCTTGACTGCGGCAGCGCAAGGTCGGCGGCGGCGACCGTCGAATACTTCATATACAAAATGATCGGCGGCAGGACCGGCGACGTAGCGCTCACGGTGCCCGACGACGGAAGCACCATATGGTCGCTCACGATGCCCGAGCGCGATGTTTACATAGCGGACCCGTCGCGCATGCCGCTGCTTTTTGAAAATTCGTGGCAGCCCGATCCCGCAATGACCGACTGGAACCGAAAGATCGACCGCCTGATGTGCAACGACAAAAAAAGCATATTCACCGTCGCGCACCGTGCCGATTTTTTGCGCTATCCCGAAAATTCGATAGAAGCCATCATAAGCACATGGGCAATGGGCGGCGACTGCGTTGAGATAGACGTACACTTCACCAAGGACGGTGTGCCGGTCATAATGCACGACGCAAGCCTCAAGCGCACGACGAACTTCGCGCTCATGGCGGGCAAAAACGGGCTTCCCACCTCGGATAAGATATCCGACTGGACGGCAGAGCAGCTCTCAAAGCTCTGCCTGCGCGAGGGCAGCGGCGGCGGTGACGCAGCGCTGACGCCATACAGGATCCCGACGCTCGAAGAGGTGCTGAGAGTCGCAAAAAACAGGCTGTTCGTCATCTGCGACAAACCGGATCAGTGGAGATATTGCGATATTCCGGGCATAATGAGCAACAGCCTGCCGAATTATCTGCTCCCCACAGCCGAAAAAGCAGGAAACGTCACCTCGCTGCTCATTTCCTACGGCACGATCGGCACATCGTCCGCCGAAACGCTGAGCGCCGTTGATGCGCTGAAGATACAGCAGTATATCTACGAAAAGACCGGAGAGAAGACATATTTCCTCCTGCGCGGGTGGACGACACGCAACACCGCCGCGCCGTATGCGGGGCAGCTTGCCTCAAAGAGCCTGACGAACGCCGCGATACTCGTCAACGGCGCGTTCGATATGTCTGCAAGCGCCGATATAGCCGATCTTGCCGCACGATATCCCAAGTCGCTCCTTGCCGGCTGGACGATAACCGACGAGAGCGACAACAAAAAGACATGGGGCAGGATGTATAACCTCGGAATGCGATCGATAATGACGAACAATATAATGAAGCTCGTCAGATTCGCAGCGGAAAAGGCGGGAAACTGACAGTAAATGGCTGACAGCCCGGAAAAACAGACCGCATTCCGGCTTTTTGAAATTCACCCCGGCAGGTCTTGCTCCGGCAAGACCTGCCGGGCGTTTTTCCAACTCACTCCCGACTTCTTCTCCGTTCTGGAGCGCCTTCAAATACTTACTGACGTTGACATACGCATCCGCCAACTCCTCAGAGCTCTGCTTGACGTCCTCGATTTTGTCGATATCCTCTTGCCACGCCTCGCGCATCCTTTGCGACGCTGTGTTGACAGCCCCGATCCCCGCAGTGAGTGCAGCAATCCCCACTGAAAGCCATCACGACCCCCGCCGTTAAGCTCAACGCTCCCTCTGCCATCGCGATTGCGCTTACGACAGCCGTAATGCCTCCCGCGACCGAGGTGAGCGCACCGACGATTTTTGCAGCTTGGGGATCGGCGTTCTTTGCGACAGCGTTTAAAGCCAATTGCCCCGCAGCGATCGCACTTGTAAACAGAGCCGTCTCAATCGCCGCCTGTTTGGTCGCCCAGATGTACCCCCACTCGGTCGGTTTCTTCCCGTCGGCTTCCATTTTCGTGATATAGGCATCAAGCTCGGGATTGGCTTCGGCTATTGCTTCGTGAAATTCCTTCTGGGTGAGCCCTGCCGTTTTCAGCCCCGAATTGTACAACCTTATGGCGTTTATGGCACCCGTAAATGAACCGTCGACAGATTTGCCGAGCTGTTTCATGAGAGCCTGAGTCTTGAACCGTTTTCCCATATTGAACCAGTCTGATGCACTCTCAAACATCGCTTGATTAGCTTTAACGAAATTTTGTGCCTCGCTGCTGGCGCTTTCCACATACAAAGAAAAGGCGTCCTTAGCCGTAACTGGGAGCTGAGTCAACGCAAAGGCATAATCGCTTATTGCTTTTGTGTCACTTTCTAAAGCGATAGCGAAATTCCCACCAAAAGTTTTGCTGCCGTCGCCCCCGTCGAATAACTTATTAATTTGCGATAGTTTCTTAACAATCGAACCTTGCGGCTCTTGAAACCGCTTGACAAATAAACGCAAATATGATAAGATGACAATAATAAATGCCATAAGGAGAAAGGCTATGCCAAATCGCAATATAATCTTTATGCAAGGGCTTAAAGTATCCCCCAACGAGGAGCCCCAAGAATTTGACGCTGAGCTATCAAACCTAAGGAATGCGATTGAATCTGTCGAAGCCTTCGGACACATTAAGCCATTTGGAGAATCTGCCATAAACATTAATTACAATGCGCTCGGGAAAAGCTCCGATCTCCGTTTTAATCGCACGATAATTGACGGCAACGGAAAACAGCAAGCAGAAATATATGGAACATTCTACTTGAGTTACAGAACTCTCGCGTTGCCATCCCCCGACGAAATCGCCATGTACAAGCACCTTTTCAGCCTCGAAGAGTGTGCTAAGCCCATCGAGGAACGCATCAAAACCATCAAGGAATACTTCCCCAACGGAGTCGAGGGCGTTCTTATGCCCGATCCGAACAACATCCCCGAAGCCGACCGGAAATATATCACTCACCCCACAGACACGCCGTCGTACACACGACCGGTCACTCCTTCGCACACCTCTGCCGTCCCCGTCAAAAACAAAGACTACACACCCCACTGCCCGATCTGCGGCTCTCCCGATATCGAGAAGATAACCTTGGGGCAGAAAGCGTTCGGAGGGATTATGTTCGGCCTGTTCAGCAAGACGGCAAAATCGCAATTCAAGTGCAATAACTGCGGCGCAAAGTTTTGATCGCAAACGCCAAAAAAAGCCCACCGTCGAGTGGGCTTTTGGTCGTGGAATATGAGCATCCAAGTGCGGTATTTACAACTCGACCTTTTATGAGTCGCGTATCGAGTAGCGACAGACATTTGCGAACCGAATAACTTATACCCCGCGCCATCGGCAAGCGGCAAACATTTACTTACTGAAATGTCTCACGAATCATTTTTGCGCCTTAGACGCATGTATGCACGCGCTGTTCCGTTCGACTTGTTTCCAGAGACATTTCGCTGTCGCATGATTTCATCGTAATCGATCTTTCGAACTGTGATTCTAATTCCGGAATCAATGCGAATCTTGCGGTGCATTTTGTCCAAGAGGTCTTCTCTTTTCATGCTTTAACTCCTTTCAATAATATTGTGGAAACACAATGCCCTTTTGTATTTTTTCAGCAAACAATATCAAATCAGCATATCCCATTATATATCTGTCCACGATCCGTTCCAATTGCTCCTTGTCTTCTTCAATAATTGAATTATGGCAAGCAACGATTTGCAGTAGCCCAACCATATCATGTCCGGCACAATATATGGGTATTCCTATGTATTGGGAGTACTTGCCCCTTGATTTCGAGCTGGGAAAACAAAAATGCTCTGAAATTTCTTTTGCATTCATTAAATATGAGACCGCAGGGTTGTTTTCCTTGAATAGCTTGGCGAAATAATAATCAGAAGCCTTCGAATGGGATATGCTACGCTGATATAAACTTGGACGGTCTGTTCCGCTCCCACCGTATGAAATCATAAGGTATCCTTTCGTCCTTCCTTCTGCGGGTATAATATAACTCACGGAGAAACTTCCACCTTTACAGGCAATGCTTCTTACGAAGCTATATAACTGTTCACAAACAAAGTCGGATATCTTGTGACAATTCCATATGGTCAAATTGATTTCTCCCGTTTTGCGCCCATTCTCCACTAACGAATATATGCTGGCAGCCGAATCACGGTAACAAGCTTGCAGGTTTTCCATCAACTGACTTGCCGCGTCCGCGTACTTGTTTTGCTTGTTAGCCTTTGATTCGCTTCGCTTATATGCTATCACACAAACAGCTTCCACCACAAAAGAGATACCAAATAATCCTCCCCAAAGCCATGTTTTTCCTTGGGGCTCTTTTTGAGATATTTGACCAAAGAAAATGCCCGCAAATGTTGCAGTAGCAAGACCCAACAAGTAATTAACAATGGCCTTAACAGCCGGACGGTTAAAAAAATCCCAAGCTCTTTCATAAGTCTCATTATCCCCCACAATAATGTCTCTATTGTATAATAATTATACCATTAATCAACATTAATTGCAAGAGTTCGAGACAAAATATCGATACCTTCTCTTCCGCCTCTGTTGCCACTTGCATTTCCACCACCCCCATGCCGGGGTCAAGACACGCGAAAGAGAAGGATGGATCTTCACTTTTTTTAAACCGTCGCGTTTCGGTCGTTCCGAGCGCATATTATCGCGGACATCGTTGCATATATCCGCGACCGCCTGTTGTCGCTTCTGTGAGGGCTCCTCTCGGTGAGAGCTGTCCCTGCGGACTGTCGGAGCGTAGCATTGCACCCGTTATATCGTGTTTTATAAAATTCACCCCGGCAGGTCTTGCTCCGGCAAGACCTGCCGGGGCGTTTTTCCACCCGACACGCCGATCATGCAAATAATTATGATATTTCGGCTCCGCGCGCGACTTTTTTCTTTCAATATGACGATAAATTTCCCGTTCGCACTTGTAAATCACACCCCGGTATGATATAATAATTCAGTATGTGATCGTGACGCCGCCGCAAGCGGCGTATATATATTGGAGGAATATTGTGAAGGAATCAATAAAATTGCGCTCAGGCGCCGCGGTAACGGCTATCCGCGGTCGTGAAGCGCGGGCAAAGAATTATCTCACGCGTGCAGACCTCGCCAAGCTGCACCTGCAGCCCGGCGCGCCTGTCGCGTTCGAAGAGACCGCCGACGGTCTGCGCCTTTGGTTCGACCCCGAAAACGTTACCGAAGCCGACCCCGAGCTGTGGTACGCTCCCCGCGCGCGCCGCGAAACGCTCGCCCTCTCGTCGGGAGATGTTATCGAGCGTGTCAGCGTCCGCCGCGCCGCGTCGCTCGGCTATTATACCAAAGAACGCCTTGCCGGCATGAAGCTTGAGGTCGTTGAGGAGCCTGTGGCGTTCGCGCGCCGCGCAGACGGCACGCCCGTTTATCTCTACGACAAGGCGACCACGGTTCGTATGCCGCTGCTCTGCGTAAAGTGCGGCAAGGAGGTCAGATACCGAAAAAAGCTCTGCCGCTCATGCTATGAAGCGGAAATGGCAGTTCGCCGCGCCGAGGGCAACGCACACCGCGCCCGTCATTACGGTATGGACCGCTCCCGCGTGCTCTTTTTCGACCTCGAGCTCACCGGGTTCTATGACCGCGACGAGATAATTTCGATAAGCATCTGCGACGCGAACGGCAACATGATAATGAACACCCTCGTTCGCCCCACGCACACCCGCAAGTGGAACAAGACCGAAAAGATCCACGGCATAACCCCCGCAATGACCGCAGACGCGCCGACGCTCGAAGAGCTGACGCCCCGCATCAAGGAGATATTTGCGGGCGCCGACCGCATAATCGCCTACGGCGTTTCGACCGATTACAGCCATATCAAATATATTTACGCGACCGAGGAGGAGCGCCGTGCGCTCTGGGCAAAGATACGCTGCTGCGCAAACGAATTCGTGCGGTACATACATGAGTGCCGTCCCGAAGTCGAACACGCAAGCCTCACAGACGCCATGGCGTGCCTCGGCATCGAATGGGACGGCGTGGCACACACATCCATTGCCGACACCATCGGCTGCATGAAGGTATGGGGAAAGCTCTTCCCCAACTATTACATCGAGACCGGCGCCGCCGACCCCGACCCCGAGGACGGGAATACCGCCAGGATCCCCGGCTATGACGCCGACAACGATGAGAACGAGGATGACGAGGAAGAGTCAAAACTCGACCCCTCCGAGCGTTCGACCCTGTTTGACATCGACCTTTACGCACTTGCGGCCGACGACGGCTCTGACGACGAGGCTGACGACGACAAAGAAGATAACGAGGGCAAGAAAGACGACGCCGAAGCCGACTGATGCGGCACGGCAAGGAAGGAAGCTATCAATGAGTGAGACCGAAAGACGCCCCGGCGCCGCCGAGACCTCGGCAGCCGCGGCAGATGACGCAAGATTCACCCTGCTCACAACGGCACGCGACAACGCCGAGGGCGCGTTTATCGAAAGCGTGCTGCGCGGAGAGAATATTCCATATGTCACACGCCCGCACTCGCGTGAAAGCTGGAACCGCGTCATGATGGGCTTTGACCTCGGCGGCATCGACTTTTTCGTGCCCGAGGATATCCTTGATGACGCGGCTGCTCTGCTTGCCCCTGCGGACGATGCGGAGGAGTGCGCCGACACCGACGACGGAGAAAACGAATAATGTCAGAATTCAGAGAAATACTGCTTTGCAAGTACGGTGAGATCTGCCTCAAGGGCGCAAACCGCAGCTATTTTGAGACGCTTCTCAGCCGTGAGCTGAAATACCGCCTTCAGCAGGTGGGCAAATACCGCGTCATAAAGGGCAGAAGCCTTGCGCGCATAGAACCGGAGGATGATTCCTCCGACATGGACGCCGCATGGCGCGTTGCGATGCACACCTTCGGCATCATCGCCGTCAGCCGCTCGGCATATGCCGAAAAGGAGATAGGCGAGCTTTGCCGCACCGCAGTCGAATATCTTTCGGACACGCTCTCGGCTGCCCGCACCTTCAAGGTCGAAGCACGCCGCGCCGACAAGAGCTTTCCCCTGCACTCGCAGCAGATATGCGAGGAGATAGGCGCAGCGATACTCGGCAACTATCACAACCTTAAAGTGGATGTGCATCACCCCGACGTGACCGTTATGTGCGAGGTCCGCGAGGAGGGCGCATACATCACCGCAGGGCAGCAGCACGCCGCCGGAGGGATGCCCGTCGGCTCGAACGGCAAGGGGCTGCTCCTGCTCTCGGGCGGCATAGATTCACCCGTTGCGGGATGGATGATGGCAAAGCGCGGAGTAAAGCTCGAAGCGGTCTATTTTGAATCCTTCCCCTACACGAGCGAGCAGGCAAGAGAAAAGGTAACGGAGCTTGCGCGGCGGCTCACGATGTGGTCGGGCAGCATATTCCTGCACGTCATATCGCTGACGCACATACAGGAGGAACTGTCACGCGCCTGCTGCGAGGATTATTTCACATTGCTCCTGCGCAGATACATGATGTCGATCGCCTCCGAAATAGCGGCAAAGACCGACTGCGGAGCGCTCATTACAGGCGAGAGTATGGGGCAAGTCGCGTCGCAGACCATGCAGGCGCTTGCCGTAACGAACGACGCCGCGGCGCTGCCTGTCTTCCGTCCCCTTATAGGAATGGACAAGGAAGAGATAATCGAACGCGCGCGTATGATAAACACGTTCGAAACGTCGATACTTCCCTACGAGGACTGCTGCACCGTTTTCACGCCAAGGCACCCGAAAACACGCCCGGAGCTTGAAAAGGTGCTGGTCGAGGAAAGAAAACTCGATTTCGAGGCTCTGCGCGCCGAGGCTGTCGCGTCGGATAACGTGATATATCTCAAAGCGGACTTCAGGGACTGATAAAACCTCAAAAAGTCTTGTATATTTTCCGCTCCGGCAGAAGATCCCCGGAGCGGAAAAATAATAAAAATGCACGAAAAAGCCTTGACAACCAAAGCGGAATAGTGTATAATATTCTTCGTCGGTCAAGGAAAGGCGCACGCACGCCGCTCCGCAGCGCCGGCAAACACCCTTGGAGATGTACTCAAGAGGCCGAAGAGGCGCCCCTGCTAAGGGTGTAGGTCGTGAATAACGGCGCGAGAGTTCAAATCTCTCCATCTCCGCCAGAAAAAGGAGACGGCTTCAGCCGCCTCCTTTTTCTGTTTGAGAACTGTATGATCTGAACTCTATTAATTCCGGCGTGAGCCGGAATTGAGACGTTTTGCGCACAGGTGAACTTAAATATCTGATCTTCAGACGCGCAAAACGGAGTTCTAAATCTCTCCGCCTCCTTTTTCTGCTTGAGAATTGTATGATCTGAACTCTATTAATTCCGGCGTGAGCCGGGATCGAGACGTTTTGCGCACAGGTGAGCTTAATTATCTTATTTTCGGATCCGCAGCTCTGAGCTTCGGGCTTTCCGTCTCGCTGCGTAATTGTCCGCCGCGATCCCATCTGTCCGTATCGGGTCTATCCGTACCGCCTCTTGCAAATTCTTTTATTTGATGGTATAATAGGTTGAAGATTCGGAATTTGAGGTGATGAGATTGAAATGCGCTCTTGCGGCGGTGGGATCGGTCAACGGAGATCTCGGGCATAACAAAGCGACCATTGCCGATACTCTCGCAAAATGTGCGGGCAAGGCAGATGTCGTTATCTTTGGTGAAGCATTTCTTCAAGGCTTCTACGGCATAAATTTTACGGTCGTGCATGATACGTCTGTGGCTGTTTCCCGCGAGGATATTATTATCCGCGAAATATGCGGCATGGCAAAAAAACATTCCGTTGCGGTATCCTTCGGTTTCATCGAAAAGGACTGCGGTGCTTTTTTCAGTTCACAGATGACGGTAGATAAAAACGGTCAGATCATAGATTTATATCGCAGAGTATCTCCGGGATGGAAGGAAGCGTTTGCGGGCAAGGAATACCGCGAGGGCAGCGGGTATCACACATTCGGCTTTCTCGGCAAAAAGGTTGCCGTCGGTCTATGCGGAGACCTATGGTATGAAGAAAACATTTCCCGCCTGAATAAATTGATGCCCGATATCGTATGGTGGCCTGTCTATACGGATTACAGTTGTTCGGAATGGAACGATACGGCGAAGCTTGAATATGCCGAGCAAGCCGGCAAAATAAACGCACCCGTTTTTTATGTCAATTCCGTATCCACAGACAACTCCGACAATCGTGAAAATGCCAATGGCGGCGCCGCATTGTTTTACAAAGGCTCGATAAAAGAGGAGTTACCGGCGGGAAACGACGGGATACTTATCGTCGAAGTTTAGCTGAACGTTGTAGTATTTTTGGCGGCTGTTAAAAACAAGATGCGTTTAACAGCCGCCGATATTTTGCCAACCTTGCGCCGTAGTCGGATCGCCGCCCCGATTATTTGCCGCCGCTCATCTCCGACAGCTTCTCCGCCATACGCTCCCACGATGTTTTATATCCCGACGTGTCGCGCAGGGTGATGCGTCCGTCCTTCGCCGCGCGTATCGCACCGGCTGCCATTTCATCGTCAGGTCCGTTTGCAGCCACACCGAGGTCGCACCGCACCGTGCGGCGGAGAACATCATAAATATCGGCATCGGCAGTGCCTTCTTCGTGTCTCCTGCCGAGCGTGTACTCAAACCAGTCACGGCTCATGCTCCTTGTCGAGTCATTCGCCAGTGATTCAAATATCGCCGTTGCCGTGACCTTTTGGCGGCACCTTGCGCCTATTGCCATCACCGTGCAGCGCGCGCCTATGGGGGTGATGTACCCCGGCTGATCCTCATTATATTTCGGCATCGGCAAAATGCCGCAGTCGCCGCGCAAATTTTTCGGGATGTCACAGCCGTATTTAAGGCTTTGCGCCGCAAACGCGGCTTTTCCGCCGGCAAAAACGGTCACGTCGGAGGGCATACCGAAAAGCCCATCAACGAGCGACGCGGCGCGTGCGTCGCAGATAAGCTCATCTGACGCCGCAGGCATACCGTTTTCGTCCTTTCTCACAGTGCACAGAGCCGAGCCGCCGAAGAACGAAAAAATCCCCTCATCGTCGGCGACCGCTCCGCGCACGCCGCCGTCAGTGCCGCCGTTCGCCTCGGACACAAGCTCGAAAAAGCGCCCGACCGTCCATTTGCCGTTGAGCGCAAGATCGGCGCAGCCCGCACCCGACAGATCTTTATTATAGAATATGCAGCGGAGGTCGCGCAGAAAGCCGTATGACAGATCGCCCGTTACGCAATAAAGCGAGCTGCCCATCGTAAGGTCGTCAATAAGCGCAGGTGCCCACGAGACTCTTTCGGTATCGATCATGCAGCCTTCTATTGCGTTGATGTCGGCGAGCAGACCGACGGTGGCGGCATATATCGCAGCGTCAGCAGGCGCCGCTATGATGTCGAACGGCGTCTCTCCTGCATCGGCTGCCGAAATGCCGGAGATAAGCTCATTCCTGCCGCCTTCAAAAGACCGCACAACTGTTTTAACGCCGAACCTGGCATTTATCAATTTCTCACGCATCAGGAGACGATACGTCATGCGGTCGCTGACGTCCTCATTCTCACCGACGCCGAACTCACGGACGCACACGCTGCCGATGAATTGGGCGATATGCACCGTATCATCCGGAAACGGCGGGAATTTCTCCGAATGCGGATGCGTACCCGTGCCGACGCTCTCCTCTGCGACGGACGTTGAGGCTTCCTCAGTGCCGCCGTCGGTCTTTTTGCAGGATATCATCCCGACAAGCAGGAGCATCAGCAGAATAACAGCGGATAAACGTTTTGCTTTTTTCATGGCGTATTACCTCCCGTATATTTTGTTCACTATTATTATACATACATTGCGGCAGCTTGTCAACAGTCGGTCAACGACTTGACACAAGTGCCGAGATATGCTATAATAAAGCTGCGGAGGGGACGGCACCCATAACAAAAAACGGAGACCGCTGAAAGCAGATATACGAGGGGGCGACACCCATAGAAAAAAACATTATCGTAGTTGACGCTTACGGGAATGAATATGAAGCGACCTACCCCAAACGGGCAAAAGGTCTTGTAAAAAGCGGCAGGGCGCGCTTCATAGGCGAAAACAGAATATGCCTTGCGTGTCCGCCGCACAAAAAAGCGGAGGATAATAAAATGTCTGAAATAAACAACGCAGAGCAGAAGAACGAAGCCGTAAACGGCACCGAAAAATACAGCATTGATCACATTCTTTCAATGCTTGAAAAGATCTCGTCCGACACAACGGGCGCGTACGGCGCGCTTGATTCTATCGCTGCCATAGAATCCGACTCGGGCGACTACGGCGCGGCTGAAAAAGCCAAGGGCATCGCCGATATAATACGCTGCCGTGAGACGACAAATCAGCAGCTCATCCGGTTTTACGAAAAGATGTATGACGACCTTACCGGGGCACGTCAGAAAAAGATCGAGCTGATAAGCCGGGCGTTCGATCCGCTCACGGTGCAGATAAACACCGACGAGATGGACTCGGACGACAAAGCCGGAGCACTCGAAGCGGTAACGATCAAAATCGGCGAGCTTGTCGAAAAAGCTCTGCAATGATAAAAACAGCCGGGGCTGTCTCGATATGAAACAGCCCCTTTTTATTTTATTTTTTGCCCGAAAGGCTTTTGCCCACGCAGAATATACCGGCGAGCATAACGCCGACCGATATGCCGAGCAGCACGCCCGAAATGAAATCCCGCACATTGCTGCCGCCCGTCACACGCGAGACAGCGCCGAGCGCGATGCCCATAACGATGAGAAGCACACCGTAGAGCACGTTTTTCTGCTTTTCAAGCTCCTCGGTGCGGCGCATGAGCTCAAGTATCTGCCCGTCGTCGTATGTGCGTATGCTCCCCGGCTCGGCGCTCTCGCCGTCCATCAGCTCGGAAAGCGTAACGCCAAGCTCACGGCAGAGCGCCGGTGCGACGCTGTAATAGGGCATACACTTGCCCGTCTCCCACTTTGACACGGTCTTGTTTGACACGCCGAGTCTCTCGGCAAGCTCTGCCTGCGTCAGGTTTTTTTATTTTCTTTTGCGGGCGATGAACTGCCCTGTAAGTATCTGATCCATTTTCGACCTCCGATTTTATTGCCTTGTCTGATCTTGCCTTTATCATACCGCATTTCGGGGCTTTTTTACACCCCCGAAAGGTAGAAAAAAGGTGGAATCGGCTGTTTTCACCGGATTTATCGCATTTCGGGCGGCGCGGGCAGCGCCTCACCCGCAATGAGCGCCTCAAAGCAGTCCCCGCCGGCGACCTCGATGCGCGCGCCGACGATATGTATGAAACGCGACGACGCGTAATTGTATGTTGACAGCCGCCTGTCAAGCGCGTCGTCCGAATGCGCGGCAACGAATATCTCGCTGCCATCCACATCGGTTATAAACAGCGTGTGATAAAAATCACCCTCGGCATCGGCAAGCTGAACAACGTCGCCCGGAACGACTGCGGGCACTCCGTTCATGCCGCGGCGCGGCACCTCGTAGCCGTAAGGTCCCGTGCCGCCGTTTTCGGCGGCAAAATCGGAGGCACCAGTTATAAAATCGTAAAAGAACTCAACTCCCGTCCATGCGGGCGCGCGATCCTCCACGCTTATGTAGTACCAGCCGAAATCCGGCGTGTAATTCATCACGCAGCATCCGGCAAGTATGCATTGCGACACAAAATCGGTGCAGTCGCCGCCCCTGCCGGTGAAATCAAAAAAGAGCGGATTGCGGTCGAGCGCCCAGCGGCGGGCGTAGCTTATCGCCCTTTCGCGGTTATACGGAAGGCTTGCAAGCATTCTGTCCATCACCCCTTCAAACATATTGCAGTACAGTATATTCGCGGGGCTTCCGCATTTTGACGATGCGCCGCATTTTGACAATGCGCGCATTTTGCGAACGGCAAGAGTCGTGACGGTACTTTTTGCGGGAGCGGCACACACTGCGCCCCTCCCGCAAACCGGACGTACCGTCCGCCTTTAAAGAACTATGCGGTTGTATTTCACACCTGCGGCGTCAAGCATCGCTCTCTCACGGCTCTGGCAGGAGAAGATCAGGCACTGACCCGTCTCGCCGAAGCGGCGCGAAAGCGTGTCGAGCATACGGCGCGCGCGTGCGTCGTCCATCATTGCAAGCGACTCGTCAAGTATAACCGGCGGCGCCGATCTCGGGAAGAGCAGACCCGTAAGCGCGGTGCGCAGCGCGAAATATGCGGCGTCACGTGTGCCGGTGCTGAGTGCCGCGACGGGACGCGTGCCGGACTGCGTACCGATGCTCACGGACATATCCGCGCCTATTCCGAATTCGGTATATTTCCCGTCGGTGAGGGCGGACATGATCTCGCCCGCATCGCGGCGCAGGCGCGGCGTGATGCCGAGACGCAGCGATTTGCTCGCTCCGTCTATCGCTTCGCTCGCAAGCATAACGGCGTCAAGCTTGCGGCTGAGCTTTTCGGCCTCGGCGCACACGGATTCCCACTCGGGATAGAGCCGCGCGGGGCTTTCGACCGTGGCTTCGAGCGCGGCGAGCCGTTTTTCGAGCTCAACGCGTTTTTCTTCTATCTTTTCGAGCCGTGCGCGGTCATAATCGCGCGCTTTCTTTATGTCGCTGAGATTCTGACCGGCAAGCGCCTTTTCTACGGGGGCGATGCGTGCGCGAAGCGCCACCTCATCCTCGCCCGCGAGCGCTGCAACCGTTTCGGCTACCGACGCCTCGTATTTTTCGATATCGCGTTCGATCGCCTCGCGCTCATCACAGAAGCGTCGGGCGCGCCCGGCGGTCTCCTCAAGCAGGCGGATCACGCCGTCGGTGTCACACCCGTCGGTGCTCACACCGCCCATCCCGAGCAGCCGCACGGCCTCGCCGAGCGCCGCGTCGGATGCCGACGTCTTTTGCGCCAGCTCGGCGTCAAGATGCTCTACGATCCCGCGCAGCTCTCTGCGCTCTGCGGCAGCGTCGGCGCAGTTTTCGGCGCGTGCGGCGAACTCATCGGCGCTCACGCGCTTTTCTTTTGCGTTCTTTTCATTCCGCGGCAAACCAAGCTCCGCCGTGAGTCCCGAGGCGCGGCGTCTTTTCTTTCCGCCCGCCGCAAGGCAGACGGCTCCGGCAACGGCTGCGGCAAGTCCCAATGCTGCGGCGACAGCCGAGAAAACGGCATATCCGGCAAAGAATATGCCCGCACCGCAGGCAGCGGCTATAATGCCTGCGCCAAGCAGGACGGCTCCGCTCACGGTAAGGCCGTGCGCACCGGAGATGTAACGGGAGTATTCATTTGCAAGCTTTTCGGCAAAATCCGCGCCGTGTCTTCTTTCGGCTGCGTCGCCGATATCGGCAAGCTCTTCATGCTCTATCCTGCCCGCGCGCATACGCTCGGCGGATTCATAGGCGTCGAGTCTGCCCTCCTCCGCAGCGGCAAGCCGCCGCCGTGCCGCGTCAAGCGCGGGAGCATATTCGCGGTCGGGCAGATATCCGCCGAAGCCGCCGGCGCTCTCAAGAGAGTCGCGCTGCGCGCGCAGAGCGGCGATCTTGCGCTCGCCCGCATGGAGCATATCAAAACGGTGCAGGGTTTGAAGCCCGCCGTATGCCGTCAGCCTGTCCTCGTTCGAATTCAGCGAACGGCGCACCTCGGCGGCAAGAGTGCGGCATTTTTCAGCCTGTGCGCGTGCCTCGCTTATATTTTTTGCCGACTCCTCGGCGCGCGAAAGACGTGCGGTCAGCTCGTCGCGGCGGCGCTCGAGGATATCAAGCTCTCCGTTCTGCATACGCTGATTTCTGAGCGCGCGGCGCGCATTTGTGAGGCGCGTCGTCGCGTTTTTGACATTGAGCGTTGCGTCGGCAGAAAAAAGCATATTTTCGATGGCGGCGCCGATGCCCGCGCCGTCAAGACCGCCGATGTCGAGCTGACGGATACAGGCGGTGCTGTCAAAAACGTTCTGCGGCACACCGAGAAAGACCTTGCCCGGCGCCTCTCCCTTGTGCACCTCGGTCCCGGTCGCAAGATCTATTATGCGCACGCGATCAACGCAGTTGTCGCGCGTACCGTTGAGCACGGCGCGTCGCTCGATGCGGTATCCGCCGCCGTCATATTCCACCGTCATGCTGCCGTCGGCGGCAGAGCCCTTCCAGCTAAGCGCGCGGTCGCGCTCGGCGATGCCGTCGCCGCGGCGTGCCGGCAGACCGTAAAGAATAAACCGTATAAACCCGATGAGCGAGCTTTTGCCGGACTCGTTTGCGCCCTCAATGAGGTTGACGCCGGGAGCGAGGTCGGCAGAAAAGCCCTCGAGCGGTCCGAATTCGCGGACCGTTATGTTCTTTATTATCAATTTGAACCTCCGTCGTCAAGGATCGACCTTCCGTCAAGCGCGCGCAGTCCGATGCGCAGCGCATCGGCGGCGATGCGGCGCTCCTCGGCACTGCCCTCGCGCATTTTCGGCAGCAGCGTGCGGTAAAGCTCGCCGCGCACCGTCATATCATCGACAAGGGATGTGTCGCCGAGCAGTGGCAGTGTGTCGTCCTCGACCTCAAGCGAATAAAAACCGCAGTCTCCGAGCGATGCAGCTATTCTTGCCGTATCGGGCGTGTATTCGACGGCAACGTCTCCGCACACCGCAAGTCTCAGCGACGTTGAGGCGGGATCGGCAATATCCGCGGCGGAGCGCGCGGCTGCGGCGGCAGCCCCGGCATCATTCACCGCGCCGGTGATATCCGCACGCGCTGTAAGATAGCGGTGCTCGCCGACGCGTATGCGCCTTATGTCGGTGACTCTGCCCTCGTCGATCGTCACGACCGACACGCTCCCGTAGCCCTGTTCGTCAAAGCCTCTGCCCTCCGGAAAGCCACAGTAGGCTGCGACCGTTGCACCGTACACCGCAGGCTCGGGCGGGTTGTGGACGTGTCCGAGCGCCGCATACGAAAGACGGCTGTCGGCAAGCTCGCGCGGCGTCACCGGCGCGTATTTCGAAAGCGGAGACACTATATCCGCGTGCGCGCAAAGCACTCCCGTGCGTCCCGGACGGCTGAGACTGCCCGCGCCCGAGAGCGGACTGCGGTCGAGCCTGTCGGACGTGAAGGCATATCCCCACACTGTCAGCGCAAGCTCGGGAAAGTCAAAAGACGAAAGCTCCTCGGAGCGGAAAACGTGCAGATTTTCCGGAAAGACCGCGCGGCGCGACGCCCAGATGCTGCCGTCGGTATACGGGTCGTGATTTCCCGGCGCGACGATAACGGGCTTGCCGTACCCCGCAAATGCGTCCTTCATAGCCGCTACGGTGTCGGGGCATATATACGAGCAGTCAAACAGGTCGCCCGCAATGAGCACGGCGTCGCATTCACACTCGGATGCCAGCTCCATTACGCGGGCAAATACGCGGCAAAGCCCGCGGCGCCGCTCCTCGCTGCGCTTCACGTCGAGCGACGAAAACGGAGAATCAAGGTGAAAATCACCGCAGTGAAGTAATTTAAGCATTTGAAGACCTTTCCGATTTGATTTATAATGCAGACAGCGCCGTCATCTGCCTCCAACGGCAGCGGCAAAGCGCAGAAACGCCGTGCGCCCCGCGGCGTCGTCTTTATATACGCCCGCATCGCGCAGCACATCGACAAACGTCGCACCGATCTCCGAGCGAAGCATCGTCATTGCCTCATACTCGGTCGCGGGAGCCTTGTAATTCCCGATGAAGTGTCCTACCCACGCGGCGTGCTTACCGCACACGGGATCGGCGGCAATGTCGGCGCCCGAAACGATGAGGGAGGCGAGCCTTTCGGTCTCCGCCTTGAGGCGGGAGGGCAGAACGGCAAGTCCCATGACCTCGATGAGCCCGATATTTTCTTTTTTGATATTGTGCTTGTCGGGGTGCGGGTGGAACACACCGAGGGGATATTCGGGAGTCGTGAGATTGTTGCGCAGCACGAGGTCAAGCTCGTAGTCGTCTCCGCGACGGCGGGCAATGGGAGTCACCGTGTTGTGCGGCACGCCGTCGGTCTCGGCAAATATCATGGCTCCGGGGTCGCTGTATGCGCGCCACGCGTCAAGTATGCGGTCGGCAAGTGCAACGAGCGGTGCACGATCCGCCGCGCGCAGGCGTATGACCGACATCGGCCAGCGGACGATGCCCGCGCTCACACCGGGAAAATCGGCAAAATCGAGCTTCACCGCGATGGGCGCGCGCGCCATGGGGAATTCATAGCAGCCGCCCTGCATATGGTCGTGCGTGAGTATCGAACCGCCGACGACCGGCAGGTCGGCATTTGAGCCGATGAAGTAATGCGGCAGCGCGGCAACGAAGTCCAAAAGACGCACAAAGGTGTCGTGCGATATGCGCATGGGCTCGTGACGCGGGGAAAGCACTATGCAGTGCTCGTTGTAATAAACATATGGCGAATACTGCATATACCAGTTCTCACCGCCGAGAGGCAGCGCAATCTGGCGCAGATTCTGACGTGCGGGAGCCGTTACGCTTCCGGGATAGCCGACGTTCTCATGGCAGAGAAGGCAGGCGGGATAGCCGCTCTTGGGCGCATTCAGCGCGGCGGCGATATCGCGGGGGTCCTTTTCGGGCTTTGACATATTTATCGAAATGTCGATATCTCCGTAGACCGACGGGACGCTCCAGCGCAGGTCGCGCGCAACGCGCGAGGCGCGTATGTAGTTGCAGTCGCGGCACATACGGTAAAAATTATCCGTTGCAAGGCGCGGAGAGACGGCGGCATCGGCGGCAAAACGGGCGCTCACCGACGAGGGGCGCGGCGTGAGATGCCCCATTAGCCGCGTGTCGAAATTGTCGCGGGACGAGGCGGTATCGGGGATTATCCCGGCGGCGGCAGCCGCGTCGCAAAGCGCGTTGAGTATCTTTTCAAGCCTCAGCTCCGGAGCCTCGGCAGAGCGTGCCGCGGGTGCGCGGTCGGCAAACGAGGACATCCTCATATCCTCGCAGATGGCGTTTGCAGCCCACACACGGTCGTCACGCGTGATAAGCCCGCGCTCCTCGGCATAGTCGCACAAGGACGCGATGAGTTCGTTTACCTGTTCGTTATCGGGTAGCATAATAGGCAGTTCCTTCCGAAAAAAATTATCCAAAAACATTATCCATATTATATTATAGCACTAAACGCGCGAGGTGTAAAGCAAAACCGACCGCATGCGACAATTTTTTATCAAGCGGCATATCGGTGAAAAAATTTCCCGCGGGGCAGCATTTTTATTATTGAAAAAAGCTGTAGGATGTTGTATAATGAATGTATATTTTTGTTTTGCGGCACGGCAAGCAGGTGAGGAAGGAAAAACGACCGTAATGTACAGGACAGGTTTTGACAACGATAAATATCTCAAGCTCCAATCGGAGCATATACGCAAGCGCATCGCCGAATTCGGCGACAAGCTCTACCTTGAATTCGGCGGCAAACTGTATGACGACAATCACGCATCGCGGGTGCTCCCCGGCTTTGAGCCGGACAGCAAGCTGCGCATGCTGCTTGAGCTGAAGGATCAGGCTGAGATCGTTATCGTCATAAACGCGGGCGACATCGAAAAAAACAAAAAACGCGGCGACCTCGGCATAACATATGACGAGGATGTGCTGCGTCTCATCGACGTTTTCCGTCATTTCGGGCTTTACGTCGGCAGCGTCGTTCTGACGCGCTACGAATCCCAGCCCGCCGCGCGCGCCTTCCGCGAAAAGCTGAAGACTCTCGGCGTGCCGGTATACCGCCACTATTCGATCGACGGCTATCCCTCAAACGTAGAAAAGATAATAAGCCCCGAGGGATACGGCAAAAACGACTGGGTAAAGACCGAGCGTCCGCTCGTAGTCGTGACCGCTCCCGGCCCCGGCAGCGGAAAAATGGCTGTGTGCCTGTCGCAGATATACAACGACAACGCGCGCGGCATAAAATCGGGATATGCCAAATTTGAGACCTTTCCGATCTGGAACCTTCCCCTCCGCCACCCCGTCAACATAGCATATGAAGCGGCGACGACCGACCTCGCCGACATAAACATGATAGACCCCTTCCACCTTGAGGCATACGGGGTCACGACCGTAAACTACAACCGCGATATCGAGATATTCCCGGTCGTGTCCGCCATGCTCGAACGCATTCTCGGTAGCTGCCCATACAAGTCGCCCACCGACATGGGCGTGAATATGGCGGGCTTCTGCATCACCGACGACGACGCGGTGCGCGACGCCGCGAATCAGGAGATAATCCGCCGCTACTATACCGCCCTCTGCGAGCAGAAACGCGGCAACATAGGATCGGACATCGTGTACAAGCATGAGATCCAGATGAAGCAGGCGGGGCTTTCCGCAGCCGACCGTCCCGTTATCGCCGCGGCTCTTGCAAAGCGTGATGCCACGGGTGCTCCCGCCGCCGCGATAGAGCTGCCGGACGGCAGCATAGTGACCGGCAAGACCTCAAATCTGCTCGGCGCATCCTCGGCAATGCTCATGAACGCGCTCAAAGCCCTTGCGGGCATCGACGATTCGCTCAAGCTCATAGCCCCGGCGATAATCGAGCCGATACAGCGGCTGAAGGTAGACTGCCTCGGCAACCACAACCCGCGCCTGCATACCGACGAGGTACTGATAGCGCTCTCGGTCTGCGCCGTGACCTCCCCCGCCGCCGAATGCGCGATAGCGCAGCTCGGAAAACTGCGCAGCTGTGAGGCACATTCGACCGTCATCCTTTCGCAGGTGGACGAAAACCTGCTCAAAAAGCTCGGCGTGCATCTCACCTACGAGCCCGTGTATCAGACGAAAAAGCTGCATCACAAATGATATTTCCGACCGGGATCTGCCTCAGTGCACTCCCGGTCGATTCCGTTTCGGAATGTAAAAATCGCAAAAGCAAGCTGCCAAATCTCAATGTACAAAAAAAATTCCGTTTTCGGAACTGAATAATTTCAAAAAACTATTGACAAGCTCTGGGCGGCGCTGTATAATTATACTCAGAAAAAACACCGAAAGGAACCGCACATAATGAAGCAGACAAAAAAACTCCAGCCGGTCGTTCCGGTCGGAAACGACAAGGATGAAAAGATAAAGGCAATAAACACCGCGATCAGCCAGATAGAGCGCAACTTCGGCTCGGGCGCCATAATGCGCCTCGGAGAGAATACGCACATGGCGGTGCAGGCTGTTCATACCGGATCGCTGGGGCTGGACCTTGCTCTCGGCATCGGCGGTCTCCCGCGCGGAAGAATAATCGAAATATACGGTCCCGAATCCTCTGGTAAGACCACCGTCGCGCTCCACGTCATCGCAGAGGTACAGAAGGGCGGCGGAGAGGCTGCGTTCATCGACGCCGAGCACGCTCTCGACCCCGTTTACGCGCGCGCACTGGGCGTGAACATCGACGATCTGCTCGTTTCGCAGCCCGATTGCGGCGAGGACGCTCTTGACATCACCGAGGCGCTCGTGCGCTCCGGCGGTATCGACGTCGTGGTCATCGACTCGGTGGCGGCACTCGTCCCGCGCCAGGAAATAGAGGGCGACATGGGTGCATCGGCTGTCGGCGTTCAGGCGCGTCTCATGTCTCAGGCGATGCGCAAGCTGTCCTCGGTCATCTCAAAGAGCAACTGCGTCGTTATATTCATAAACCAGCTCCGCGAAAAGGTCGGCGTCACATACGGCAACCCCGAGGTGACGACGGGCGGTCGCGCGCTCAAATTCTATGCCTCGGTGCGCATTGATGTGCGCCGCTCCGAGCAGCTCAAAAACGGCAACGATGTTTACGGCAACCGCGTGAAATGCAAGGTCGTAAAAAACAAGGTAGCACCTCCCTTCCGCACCTGCGAATTCGATATCCTTTACGGCAAGGGCATCTCCCGCGCGGGCGAGCTGCTTGATATGGGCGTGAACCTCGGCGTCGTTCAAAAGAGCGGCTCGTGGCTCTCCTACAACGGCGATCGCCTCGGGCAGGGGCGCGACAACGCGCGCCGCGCTCTCGAGGATAACCCCGCTCTCTTTGCGGAGATAGAAGGAAAGATACGCTCGATGGGCGACGAGCTTGCCGAAAAGGCGGCGGAGTTCGAGCTTGACGAGGACAATGACGGCGGAGACGATCTTGACATCAAGCTCTCCGACGACGAGTAACAGATAAAAACAAAGCAAAAAACTGCGGCTCCCCCTCCCTGACCGGCGCGGGAGCCGCAGCTCAATATCCACACATCGACCATGATCGAAAGTACAACGTAATGACGGTAAAGGTAGTATCCGTCCGCGAGGCGGACGGCGGCGGGGCTGTGATCCTGACGTTTGAAATATCGGCTGACGGCACGGGCGGCGAAAGCGAGCGCCGCTCTCTTTTGCTGACCCTGCCGCAATACCGAGAGCGCCGGCTGCGCCGCGGCGACACGGTGACGACAGAGGAGTTCGACGAGCTCGAGACCATGTCAAAGACCGCCGAGGCGACAAGACGCGGCGCGGGTATACTCGCATACGGCGCAAATTCGCGCAGCACCCTGAGGCGCAAGCTGATAGGCAAGGGCTTTTCGCGCGAGGCATCCGACGCGGCAGTCGCCGCGCTCGCGGACGAAGGGCTTATCGACGAAAAAAAGGCCGCTCTGCGCGAGGCGGAACGGTGCGTGGCTGCGCTGCGGGGCAGAAAATATATCTCGGCGCGGCTTTTTTCGCTCGGTTACCGCGGCGACGCGACCGAGGCAGCGGACGAATATATGAAAAGCGTCGATTTTCCCGCACTTTGCGCGCAATTTATCGAAAAAAAATACGGCGGTGCACTCCCCGACGAGCCGCGCGAGCGCGACCGTGCGGTCGCGGCGCTCATGCGCCGCGGTTTTTCCGGCTCGGACATACGCGAGGCGACAAGAAAACTCGGATCGCACAAATAAAAAACATATGAATTATCGGAGACAATACATAGATAAGCCAGCCGATCACGGAAAAACATAATACATCTTTGAGCGGTTTTCGAAATTTGACAATGACATTGAGGAGGATAAGATGGTATGAAAGGTTCGGAAACACGTCTTGTAGCGTATATGCAAGGAGCAAACAACAGGTTTGTGATACCTGTATACCAACGCAGTTACACTTGGAAAACCGAAAACTGCAAACAACTATTCGACGATCTTATAAAGGTTGTTCGCGAACATAGAAAAAGTCACTTTTTCGGTAGTATTGTATCAGTTCACAATCCCGATGCGGAAGGTGGGCATAACGAATTTTTGGTCATTGACGGTCAGCAAAGATTGACCACCGTTTCTCTTTTGCTGTTGGCGATGTATAACCTGATGAAAAAAGGCATTGTGGTTCCGGCAAAAGCATCATTAGGTGAACAAATATATGAGACTTACCTTGTGGATAAGTGGCAGGATGACGACACAAGAATCAAATTGAAGCCCGTAAAAAATGACAAGGAAGCTTTCGATCGCTTGTTTGGTGATGAAGCGGATTATATTCAAGAGTCCAACCTGACCTCAAATTACAAATTCTTTTATGAGAGGATCCAAAAAGAAGAGATATCCGTTTCCGAGCTTTACGATGCTATATGTCGCTTGGAGATCATCAGCATAACACTGAATCAAGATGACAACCCTCAACTGATATTCGAGAGTTTAAACTCTACCGGCGTCGCTCTCAGCGAAGGAGACAAGATAAGGAACTTTATCTTGATGGGGCTCCCGTCAAAAGAGCAAACTGATTATTACGAAAAATATTGGAATAAGATCGAGCAATGCACAGATAACGAAGTAAGTTTATTTGTTCGTGATTGGTTAAGTGTCAAGCAACAGGTTACCCCCGCTATAAGTCGGATCTATTATACTTTTAAGCAGTACGTTTATGATGAAAAAGCTGAAACAGAGGATCTGCTTTCCGATCTGCTTTCCTATGCCAAGAGGTACAAGGTGCTGTTACACGGAGACCGTTGCAATAAGAACTTGAACGCGTGCATTGCACGTTTGAACCGGTTAGAAACGACCGTCACGCGCCCGTTTTTCCTTGAAGTGCTCAGACTCTATGACGACCGGAAGCTTACGATAGATGAAGTTACGACGATTTTCCTGACAACGGAGACGTACCTGTTCCGAAGATCAATATGCGACCTCCCCACCAATACCCTGAACAAAATTTTTCTTACACTTCATAAAGACATCGTTCGTTTGGATGGGACAGAGGATGATTATGTGGCGAAATTCAAATATGTTTTGCTGTCCAAAAAGGAACGCGCAAGGTTCCCTTCAGATAATGAGTTTGCGGAAGCATTTGCTTCACGTCAGATATATCAAATGAACAGCAAGAACAAGGTTTATGTTCTCGAGCGGCTTGAAAACTACGGAACGATCGAAGATAAGGATATATATCGGCATGTTGACGATGGCGAGTACAGCATCGAGCATATTATGCCGCAGCATCTTTCCAATGCATGGATCGATATGCTGGGAGAAAATTACATCGCCATTCATGAGGAGTGGCTGCACCGTATTGCCAACCTGACGCTGACTGCATACAATTCAAAATACAGCAACAGCTCTTTTTCCGAAAAGAAAACGATGGATCACGGCTTTACGGAAAGCGGCATTCGGATGAATCAGGAGATCGCACGTTATGACAAATGGACAATAGATGAAATAAAAGACCGCAGTGAAAAGTTGACCCAGCGCGCACTGACTATATGGCAACTTCCGACTACCGACTTTGTTCCGGCAGAACAACCTATGGACACATATTCTCTTGACGATGACACAGATCTGAGCGGTCGGGTTATTGCGCGCTTTACTTTTCATAACGCGGAGCAACCTGTTACAAGTTGGATCGAAATGTTCGAATCGGTCGTAAAATCACTCCATACCGAAGATGAAACTGTTCTTTCAAAACTTGCCTATGGAGAAAGTGACAATGATGTTTCCGTGTACGTCAACAAAGATCCTGACAAGCTTCGCGGTGCCTGCAAAATCGGCGATGGACTGTATATTGAAAAGAACACAAGTACAACAATGAAATTGACCATCCTCCGCAAATTGTTTAAGCTCTACGGAGTGGATCCGGCAGATTTGATTTTCACTTTACGAGATGAAAATGACGATTCTACCAATACGGAATCCACCGGAACACGTTTCGAATTGCGGCGAAAATATTGGACATATGCCTTGAACATAATAAAGTCCGAGAATACCGGCAGGATTTTTTCCAATGTCAATGCTTCAAAAGAAAACTGGATCAGTGGGTTCTTTGGAATCAATGGGTTCAACATAAGCTGTGTCGCAAATTATGACTCGGCAAGAGTTGATCTGTACTTGGGAAACAAATCCAAAGAATACAACAAGAAAGCCTATGATAAGCTTCTGTCTCACAAGCAGGAACTTGAATCAAAACTTGACACCGCTTTGATCTGGTACAGAAACGATGAGGCAAAATCATCAAAAATATCTGTTGTTTTGGATGGTGTAAGCATCGAAAACGAAAGCGATTGGTCTCGTATGGCAAAATTCCATGCCGAATGGAGCCAAAAATTTTATGATGTAATAGTTAGCCAATATATTTTGTGAGATCATGCGTCTGTTTACCGTAAACGGTAATACATCCGATCCCGCTTTTAAATTGTACACATTCATTAAACAGCATTCGGGCTGCCGCGCTAGCGCGGCAGCCCGAATGCTGTTTAATTTTCCTGTGCCGCGCGGCGTGCGATCTCAAGCGCGACATAAAAATGCGAAAGTCTTTCGTCGTGCGGCATTTTGGCAAGATATGAGCTTTCCCAGCTTTCGGCGTCGAGGTTATCGGCGCGGTAAAGGAAGTTATAAAACTCAAATCCGTAAAAATCGGCGACAGCCTGCACCGCGCTGACCTCCATTTCGACCGCTATGCAGCCCTCGGCCCTGCGTTTGCGGCAGAGGACGTCCGTCTCGCGGTAAAACGCATCGGTCGTCCATGTTCTGCCCTCGACATGACCCACACCGAGCGAATCGAGCACCGACGCCACGAATGCGTGATTTCTCACCTCGATATAGTCGGCGGGCGGCGCATAGTGATAGCTCATCCCCTCGTCGCGGTATGCGTGCGTCGGGACTATCAGCTTTCCGGGGGCGATCGACGAATCAAGCCCGCCGCAGGAACCGAACATGACGAATTTACGGCAGGAATAAACATAGCTTATTTCCTCGGTGAGCGTCGCCGTGATAGGCGCGCCGACGGTCGTTCTCACAACGCCGATATTCGTGCCGCGGACGCGATAGATCGGAAAATAGCAGGCGACGCACCTGATGCGTTCGGCTTCAAGCAGCTCGACCACCCCGTCGTCGGTGAGCGCGTCCATGATCTTCTGCGAAAAGTTGATCACGCAGACGTCAAGGCTGTACGGGCTCTTCAGATATGCGGCGGCGGGCGTTATCAGCGGCTTTCCGACGGGATTGAATGAATCCGTTATGCTCATTATCCGGCTCCTCTGTTATGTATTTTATTCTCAGAGCTCCTTTGCCCACTTCACGGCAAGGTCGATCCAGCATTCGGCGTGCGGCACGACCATTGCGGGGTTCTGTGAATATGTGAACTCGTTGCAAAGCGAAAGTCCGTGCTTTCCGGCGGGAAAGATATGCAGCTCGAACGGTATCTTATGCGCCGAGAGAGCCGTGGCATACATAAACGAGTTTTCCACCGGCACGGTCGTGTCGGATGCTGTGTGCCAGATGAAGGCGGGAGCGGTGGTGTCGTCAACGTGGAGCTCAAGCGAAAAACGCTCTATATCCTCGTCGGTGAGGTCGTTGTGACCCGAGAAATTCTTCACCGAGCCCTTGTGCGCCTTATCTCCGCCGGTGATGACGGGGTAGCAAAGGATCGTTCCGTCGGGGCGGTTTATCCCCTCGGGGCATTCGCCCGCGCTCACGCCGATGGCGTCGCGCACCTCGGGGATATTCCAGAGCGTGCCTGCCGATGCAGCGACGTGTCCTCCGGCGGAAAAGCCGAGAATGAAGACCTTTGACGGATCCGTGCCGTATTCTTCGGCGTGGTCGCGCACAAATTTTATGGCAAGTCCCGCCTCGATGAGCGGCGCATAGCCCACAGCACCCGCGCTCGTTTCGGTTTTCTGCTGTCCTACGGTGTAGCGGAGCAGAAAAACATTCATGTTTTTGGCAAGGAACTGCATTACGATCGGTTCAGCCTCGCGGTCTGAGAGAAAACGGTAGCCTCCGCCGGGGCAGACGATGACGGCGCGGCGCGGCGCGAGCTTGAGCTCGGGCGTGTTGTCAACTATGTACGCGGTTATCGTTGCACCGCGGTAATCGGGTGAAAGTTCGAATGTTTTGTTTATCATAATGGCGTCTCCCTTTTCGTGACCTTGGCTGTGCCTGTGCTTTCTGTGTCACCTTTTGAGAATATTATATCACCCCGCGGCATTCTTTGCAATGACCGCGGGGAGTTTTTCGATAAAATTTTCCGTATCGACCGCCGATCAGCCGCCGATATCTATCATCGCGTCGATTATCTTTTCAAGCAGTGGCAGTTGACTGTCATCGACCAGTGTGAGCTTGCCCGCCACCTTGTGCCTGCGGTCCCCGTCCGGATCCGCCGCGCCGAGCAATATATGATCGGGCGTGGTGTCGAGCGCTTCGCACAGCCGCAGGATCACCTCAATGCTCGGTATCGAATATGCTCTTTCTATATTTGATATATACTTATCGCTCAGCGAGGCACGCTCGGCAAGCTCGCACTGACGCAGACCGAGTGCTCTTCTGCGCTCGGCAAGCCGCCGTCCGATAAGAGTATAATCGGTCATGGAATTATCCTCTTTCCGTTTGATTTTATGACCTGTCCGTCAAGTTATATTATAAATATTCACCTGCAAAAATAAACCCACTCGAAGAGGATAATCCTATTTGTAATGCCTTAAAATTAAACTACACGTTCTACGATCCGACTTACAGTGCGATTTTTTTGTGATATGTGACAAAAAATGCGCCTCTCATTCACACTTTGTTTGTGTAAACCCATAATTCTTATCACAAGTGGATTAATCTACTTGACATTTGAATTTTCCTATGATATAATACGAATTAAACAGGCAGACGGAGCAAAAAAATAATTACGCCTGTAACAGAAAGGATCGGTATTATTCATGGAAAACAACAACATCAACGCCACGGTAACGGTAAACACCGAAGGAGCGGTATCTCCCAAATCCAAGGGAACGGCTGCTGTCTTATGTCTTTTCCTCGGCGGGCTCGGCGTACATCGGTTCTATACGGGCAAAATAGGCACGGGCATCCTGTGGCTCTGCACGCTCGGTCTTGCAGGCGTCGGCACGCTCGTGGATTTCATCATGATCCTTTGCGGGTCGTTCAAGGACTCAAAAGGTCTGCCGCTGAAATGATTCCGGGATCGCACGGCTGCCGTTAAAATATCATGAGGATCGGGCTTGTTCTGTCCGGAGGCTTTCTCAAGGGAGCGTATCAGGTAGGCGCGCTTCGCGCGCTTGCGGAAAATCCGCTTGCCGCCGACATCTCATGCATAAGCGCGGCATCGATAGGGGCGATAAACGCGTATGCATATATGACGGGAAAGCTTGACCGCATCGAGGCTCTCTGGCGGTCGGTCAGGTGCGATGAGCGGTGCAGCGTGCGGCAGATAATGAAAAACGGTTATTTTGACCGGGCGTTTGCGTCACTTTACAGCAAAAGCGACACCTTTGGGTGCCGCTTCAGCTTTCCGCTCGTCGATCTCGGCGCACGCAAGCTGATATATTGGGATTTTTCAAACGGCGACGACGACGCGATGGATTATCTGCGCGCAAGCATTGCGCTTCCGTTCTGCAGCGCGCCCGTTCACATCGGCGACAGGGATTTTTACGACGGCGGTCTTGTGGACAATATCCCGCTCGGTCCCCTGTGCCGCGAGCAGCTCGACATAACGATATGCGTTTACTTTGACAAGTACAACTACATATTCAACGATCCCGAACAGGACGCACGCATAATGAAGGTGACTTTTGCCGACAACAGCGTGCTGCGCACCTCTTTTTATTACGACACGGCACGCGTCGAAAAAATGATCGGCGACGGGTACCGCCGTATGTCGGAGGCGCTGCGGTGGATATCGGACGGGGCGGGTGAGACCGTGGCGATAGACCGCAGGATAGCCGAATGGAATGAGCAAAACATCAATATGCACCAGCCGCGCATAAACAGCGATGTCGTGATAAGCAATCTCAACCGGCTGACATCGGTGCTTGCGCGCCGCGGGAAAGGAAGCCGAGGAGAAATAAGATGAGCAAAAAAACATTGATAATAAGCTCTGCCGTAGCAGCGGTATTTGCGGCGGCAGGCGTCGTCTGGTTCTTTATCATAAAAAAAAGATAAGAAACGGGCAACACAAGGAATACGGTAACGTGCTGTCACGCAAATGCGTGACAGCACGTTTTTTCGTATGATCGGAAAGGACACGATCCGCTTCGTTTTCTCTTTTTCGCCTGCCGGAGCGCATTTTCAATGAAAAAGACCGTCGCATTCCGGTCTTTGTAAAAACCTATTGCGACGGTCAAGGCTGTATTTAAAGTGTGTTGCATTCATGCGGGAATATGGTATAATATAATATAGTAAAACTACCTTTCGGGAGGTCTCAGATGAATTACAAAGAAATATCACCCTACGAGCTTGATGTTAAGGTCTGCCGCGCCATAGGCAAGGAGTGGATGCTCATCGGCGCCGAGCACGGCGGCATAACCAATGCGATGACGGCGAGCTGGGGCTTTCTCGGCGAGCTGTGGAACAAGCCGGCGGCTGTCTGCTTCATACGCCCGCAGAGATACACCTTCCCGCTCGTTGACAGAGCCGACTGCTACTCGCTTTCATTTTTCGGCGACGAGCGGCATGAGATGCTTGCATATTTCGGCGCTCACAGCGGCAGAGACGGCGACAAAGCGGCGGCGTGCGGCATGAAATACGCCTATGCCGACACGGGCGACGCGCGCGTGCCGTATCTTGACGGCGCGAAATACGTGCTCATCTGCCGCAAGATGTACTGCGACGACATAAAACCCGAATGCTTTACCGAGCCGGAAATAATCGCAAAATGCTACCCGCAGCGGGATTTTCACCGTGTATTTATCGGCGGGATAGTGAAGTGCCTTCTGCGCGACGACGGCTGAGCGTAGACGCTCACCGCTCTTCGGCAATAAACCTTTTTATCGCCTCAAACGTGCTGTCGCTGATGTCATGCTCCATTTTGCAGGCATCGGCGGCAGCAGTTTCCTCGTCAACGCCGAGATGCACGAGAAATGCCGACAGCACCGTGTGGCGCTCATATATCCTCGACGCTACCGTGTACCCCTCCGGAGTGAGCGTCAGATGCCCGTCGGCGTTCATCTCAAGATAACCGTCGCGGCGCAGTATGCCGACGGCGCGGCTCACGCTGGGTTTGGAAAAGCCCATATAGTCCGCCACATCGAGCGAGCGGACGCTTCCCTTCTTCTGCGTCAGGACGAGGATAGTCTCAAGATACATCTCTCCCGATTCCTGAATTTTGACCGGCTTATCCATTCCCTTTTCTCCTTTCGGGCTCTGCCCGAGCGTACATAGTATAATATTGTAAGTATATCACAAACGTCTGCAAAAATCAAGCAGTCATTTGTAAAATAACACGGCTGCCGTGCTGCGGCAGCCGTGTTATTTTACCGGATCCGGAAGGGATCACTCCTTTTCGTCCTCTGCGTCGGACTCTCCGTCTTCCTCTTCATCCTCGTCAAAGCAGGGATGGCAGCAATCATCGCAGTTGAAGTCGCAGTCCTCGTCCCAGTCACCGTCGTCGTGATCGTGATCGCAGCCGCAATCGCAGCCGTCCTCACACTCGCCGTAGACGTCGCTCTCGACAGAGCCGAGATCCTCGTCAAGCTCCTCTACGTAATCGTTGAGGTATTCAAGATCCTCGTCGATCTCGCCGACAGCGTCGGTAACGTCACCGAGCAGGTCGATCATGGCGGTAAGCAGCTTGCCCTCCGCGGTGGTCTTGTCAATGTTGAGGCCTTCAGCCAGTCCTTTGAGATATGCGGCTTTTTCGCTGAGCTTCATTTCAGTAGTCCTTCCTTTCCAGAATATTATGCGGAATCAGGCGCGGGAGAGATATTCGCCCGTGCGGGTATCGATCTTGATAACGTCGCCGCGGTTGATAAAGAGCGGGACCTTGATCTCGGCGCCGGTCTCAAGCGTTGCGGGCTTGAGCGTGTTGGTGGCGGTGTTTCCCGCAAAGCCGGGATCGGTATCGGTCACCTCAAGCTCCACGAATGTGGGAGGCTCTACGTTGAAGACCTTTCCCTTGTAGGAAACGAGCTTGCACATCATCTCTTCCTTCACGAACTTGAAGGAATCGGGCAGGGACGACTTGTTGAGCGGAATGGTGTCGAATGTTTCCATATCCATGAAGTAATACAGGTCGCCGTCGTTGTAGGAATACTGCATATCTTTTCTTTCGATATATGCGCTGTCAAACTTGTCGGTAGGGCTGAAGGTCTTCTCGACCACACCGCCCGTGATGACATTTTTCAGCTTCGTGCGGACAAATGCAGCTCCCTTGCCGGGTTTTACGTGCTGAAATTCAATTACCTGATAGACGCTGCCGTCCATCTCAAAGGTGATGCCGTTTTTGAAATCACCAGCGATTACCATAAAAAGTACCTCCGTCATGCTTAGCCGCCTCTGCGGCACATAATTACACTATATTGTATAATATTTTTTCCGATTTTGCAATACCTTTTTCAAAGGAATTGACGAGTTTTTTTATTCCGGGCACTTTTTTTACGTATCCGAAAGAAAAAAACGCCCGTTTTTTCGTTTTTCGGTCATTTCGACATTTTTGCGCTGTTATAATTGACAGAGGGACTGCCGTATGATATAATAGACACCGTAGTTAGAAGAGACTAACTTTATCGCCGTCCGCGGACGGCACATACCGAAAGGACCTGAGAAAATGACACTTGACGAGCTGAAGATCGGCGGCAGCGCCGTGATAACCGCCGTCGGCGGCGAGGGAGCACTGCGCCTGCGCCTGCTTGACATGGGGCTCATACCGCGCACACGTGTGAGCATGGTAAAGATCGCGCCGATGGGCGACCCGATGGAGATAACAGTGCGCGGATACGTTCTCACGCTGCGCCGCGAAGACGCCGCAAAAATCGAGATAACGGAGGACGTCGGCAAATGACCTTTGCACTTGCGGGCAACCAGAACTGCGGCAAAACGACGCTTTTCAATGCCCTTACCGGCTCAAATCAGCATGTCGGCAACTTTCCCGGCGTGACGGTCGATCAGAAATCGGGCGAGATACGCGGGCATCGCGGAGACACCGTGGTCGATCTGCCCGGCATTTATTCTATCCGTCCCTATACGCAGGAAGAGATAGTGACGCGCGATTTCATAATCGACGGCAAGCCCGACGGGATAATAAACATAGTTGACGCCACGAACATAGAACGCAACCTTTACCTGACGCTCCAGCTTCTTGAGCTGAGGATACCCACCGTGATCGCCCTCAATATGATGGACGAGGTGCGGGCAAACGGCGGCTCGGTCGATATAGCCAAAATAAGCGCCATGCTCGGCGTGCCGGTCGTCCCGATAAGCGCCGCCAAGGGCGAGGGCGTATCGGAGCTTGCCGACCGCATAGTCGAGACCGCAAAAGCACGGCGCCTGCCCGCCGTTTACGACTTCTGCGACGAAGGTCCCGTGCACCGCTGCATACACGCGACGGCTCACGTCATAGAGGACCATGCAAAAGCCGCGGGTATTTCTCCGCGCTTTTGCGCGACAAAGCTCATAGAGGGCGACCATGATATGGAGCGCCGCCTCGAGCTTGACGAAAACGAACTTGAGATGATAGAGCATTCGGTCGTTGAGATGGAAAACGAAAGCGGGCTCGACCGCAACGCCGCGCTTGCCGATATGCGCTACACCTTCATTGAAAAGGTCGTTGCGGCATCGGTCGTCAAGTGTCACGAGAGCCGCGAGCACCGCCGCAGCGTGGCAATAGACAAGGTGCTGACGGGAAAATTCACCGCGATACCCGTTTTTATCGGAATAATGTTCCTTGTTTTCTGGCTGACCTTTGACGTTATCGGTCAAAACCTTTCCGACCTGCTCTCACTCGGCATCGACGCGCTGACCGGTCTTGTCGGTCAGGCTCTGCGCAGCTACGGCATAAACGATGTGGTATACAGCCTTGTGATAGACGGCGTATTTGCCGGAGTCGGCAGCGTGCTCGGCTTTCTGCCGATAATCGTGACCCTTTTCTTCTTTCTCTCGATACTTGAGGACACCGGATATATGGCGCGCATTGCGTTTGTAATGGATAAGCCCCTGCGCCGCCTCGGTCTTTCGGGGCGCAGCTTTGTGCCGATGCTCATCGGCTTCGGCTGCTCGGTGCCCGCGATAATGGCGACGCGAACGCTTTCCTCCGACCGCGACCGCAAAATGACCATACTCCTCACGCCCTACATGAGCTGCTCGGCAAAGATACCGATCTACGCGGTTTTCTGCGCGGCATTCTTCAAGGAGCACCGTGCGCTTGCAATGGTGGCGCTTTACGGCGGCGGCATACTGCTTTCGGTGGTAGTGGCGCTGATACTAAAGCGCACCGTCTTCCGCGGTCAGCCCGTTCCCTTCGTCATGGAGCTGCCGAACTACCGCTTTCCGTCCCCGCGTAGCGTTCTCATGCTGCTTTGGGAAAAGGCAAAGGACTTTCTCAGCCGTGCCTTTACCGTCATTTTCGCCGCAACGGTCATCATCTGGTTTCTCAGAACGTTCGACACACGTCTCAACGTCGCCGTTGACAGTGCCGACAGTCTGCTTGCCCTGATAGGGCGTGCCATAACGCCGGCGTTCCGTCCGCTAGGATTCGGCGACTGGCGCGTCGTGACCTCGCTCATTTCCGGCTTCTCGGCAAAGGAGGCGGTCGTAAGCACGCTTGCCGTTCTGCTCGGCACAAATGTGGCGGACCTCAGCACAGTGCTTTCGAATTTCTTCACTCCGATCTCGGCCGTGAGCTTTCTCGCGTTCACTCTGCTCTACACTCCCTGCATCGCAGCCGTGGCTACCATACGCCGCGAGCTCGGCTCGGCTATTGCCACTCTCGGCGTAGTCATAATGCAGTGCGGCGTCGCGTGGGCGGTCAGTTTTGCAATATACTCGCTTCTGAATTTCATATTCTGAACGAAATGATTGAAAATACCGCGTAAATATGATATAATATCGGCGGAGGCTTGCCTCCGCCGCTTTTTGATTGATTAAAGATCGGATAACAGCATGAATATATATGATTATATCGTTATCGGCGCTGTGGCGCTGGCGCTTGCCGCAGCCGTTGTCTGCATGATAAAAAAGCGCGGCAGCGGCGGCTGCTCGGGCTGTCCGTACAGCGGATCGTGCGGCAGCTCCGGCTGCGAACGCGGTAAAAGAAAAAAATAAAGTGAAACGGAGTGTTCATTGTGTATAAGATACTGAAAAAGCAAAAGCTGAATCCCACGGTAACGCTGATGGAGATCGAAGCGCCGTATGTTGCGCGCAAAGCGGAGGCGGGACAGTTCATCATACTGCGCGTTGACAGCGAGGGTGAGCGTATTCCGCTCACCGTTGCCGGCTACGACCGCGAGGCGGGATGGGTGAGGATAATATTCCAGGTCGTCGGCGCGACAACGGCGGCGCTCGACCGCCTCGGCGTCGGCGACAGCATCGCCGACTTTGCGGGACCTCTCGGCAAAGCGACCGAGACCGAAGGGCTCGGCAGCGTCTGCGTGATCGGCGGCGGCGTCGGCTGCGCCATAGCCCTTCCGATAGCCGAAAAGCTGCACGCGGAGGGATGCCGCGTCAAGTCTGTGATCGGATTCCGCTCAAAGGATCTTGTGATACTTGAGAACGAATTCCGCGCCGTGTCGGATGAGCTTTCGGTCGTTACCGATGACGGCAGCTACGGCAGGCAGGGCAACGTATGTCTCCCTCTCGGCGAGATGCTTGCCGCGGGAGAAAAATTTGACCGCATATTTGCGATAGGTCCGCTCGTGATGATGAAATTCGCCGTCGCGGCGGCAAAGCCCTACGGCATACCGACAACGGTCTCGATGAACCCGATAATGATCGACGGCACCGGGATGTGCGGCGGCTGCCGCCTGACGCTCATAAAGGACGGCAAGCGGGAAACGCGTTTTGCCTGCGTGGACGGTCCCGATTTTGAGGGCGACGAGGTCGATTTTGACGAGGCAATGTCGCGCGGCAGCACCTACCGCGATTTTGAACGCCACGCATACGAGCGCGACTGCAACCTTTTCCGCAAGGCATAAAAGGCAAAAAGCGCAAGCGGGCAATGCCCGCCGACCTGTGCCGGCCAAATTCCGGTCAAATCTATTATTGTATTGTTGTACCGCCGCAACGCGGCGGGATGGAGATGCATTATGGCAAAAGTAAATACGGACCCGAAAAAAACACCGATGCCGCTGCTCGACGCTGCGGCGCGCGCCCGCAGCTTTGATGAGGTAGCCGTGGGATATTCGGACAGCGACGCGGCAAACGAGGCGGCGCGCTGCCTCAACTGCAAAAACCCCGCCTGCGTGGGCGGCTGCCCGGTGGGGATAAAGATACCCGATTTCATAGCAAAGATCAGGGAGGGCGACATTGACGGCGCGTACCGCGTCATAAGCATGGATTCGAGCCTTCCCGCCGTTTGCGGACGGGTATGTCCGCAGGAAACGCAGTGCGAGAGCCGCTGCGTGCGCGGCATAAAGGGAGAACCTGTTGGCATCGGCAGGCTCGAGCGCTATGTTGCCGACCGCCACGCGGCATCCGAGAGCCGCGCCGAGCGCCCCGCTCCGAACGGACACCGCGTCGCCGTTATCGGCTCGGGTCCCTCCGGGCTCACCTGCGCGGGCGACCTTGCCAAGGCGGGCTTTGCCGTTACGGTTTTCGAAGCGCTGCACACGCCGGGCGGCGTGCTCGTATACGGGATCCCCGAATTCCGTCTGCCCAAGAGCATCGTCGCGCGCGAGGTCGATGACCTGCGTGCCCTCGGCGTCAACTTCATGACGAACATGATAATCGGCAAAACGCTGACGATCGACGAGCTGCTTGACGACGGATACGAGGCTGTCTATATCGGCTCGGGCGCGGGGCTGCCCATGTTCATGGGCATACCCGGCGAAGGGCTGAAGGGCGTTTATTCGGCAAACGAATATCTTACGCGTTCGAACCTCATGAAGGCGTACCGCGATGATTCGGCAACACCGATAATGAAGGGCGGCTCGGTAGCCGTGATAGGCGGCGGCAACGTTGCGATGGACGCCGCGCGCACCGCTCTGAGGCTCGGAGCGGAAAAGGTGACGATAATATATCGCCGCTCCGAAAAGGAGCTGCCCGCACGCCGCGAGGAGGTCGAGCACGCCAAAGAAGAGGGCGTCGAGTTCCGTTTTCTCTGCAACCCGACCGAGATCATCGGATACACGAACCCCGACGACCGCCGCGACCCGAAAAACGGCTTTGTGACGGGGCTCCGCTGCATTCGTATGGAGCTCGGCGAGCCGGACGAACGCGGCAGACGCCGCCCCGTACCGGTCGCGGGCAGCGAGCATGAGATCCCTGCCGACACGGTGATAATGGCGCTCGGCACAACGCCGAACCCGCTTATAAAATCCACGACCGCAGGGCTTGAGGTCGGCGCGCGCGGCGGCATCATCGTCGCCGACGGTACCGGAAAGACATCAAAGGCTCACGTTTACGCCGGCGGAGACGCCGTGACCGGCGCTGCAACGGTGATATCCGCCATGGGAGCGGGCAAAGCCGCGGCAAAGGCGATAGCGGCAGAGCTGCTGTAAGCCGACCGGTATCGGATATAAAAACGCAGCAGCCGCGCATGGCGCGGCTGCTGCGTTTGATTTTTATAATTATTTAATTACGAACTGCGGATCGCTGCGAAGCACGAACACGTGCCACCCGCCGCAGCGCAGCTCCTCGGCAACGCCCGCGGAGGAAGTCAACTCACGCCACGATCCGGTCTCCGCTATGGCGTTATATTCGCTCTCGGAGAGCAGGATGAAATATTTTTCGTATTTTCCGTGCTCCGACTCGTCGTACCACCGACTGCTCGACTGATAGAGATCGGTATAAATGCCGTCCTCAGACGACACCGCGATCCCGCGCACCTTGACGCGCGAATCGGTGAGAGGCGTCAAAAGATTTGAATTGCGGAAGGTCGCATAGCCGTATTCGAGCCCGTTTTCCTCAAGAAACGCCGCTACGGTGTGCGCCTCGTTGTCTCTGCCGTAATCGGATGGCATCCCGACTATATCGCCGAAGCTCGCAAACGCCGAAATGCAGAGCAGAAGCAGCAGCGCAAGCCCGGTGCGAAGCTCGATGCGTCCGTCAAAAACGCCGTTCGTCTGCGCGGGGCACGGCTCCTCCACCGCAGCATCCTCGGCTTCCGATCTTTCCGCCTCGCCCGCCGCCATAAGCCTTGCACGCCCGCAGTGCGCAAGCTCGCGCCCCGCAAAAACGGCAAGCACGACGGCGCTGCCCACCATAGGCGACAGCCGCCCGCCGGCATCCGAAAGTCTGCCGCAGATATACCCGAAAAGTATCACGCCGCTGAGCACGGTGTGGCTCCACAGCATAACGCGCGTGGCGCGGTATGCAATGCGGCGATAGAGACAGAACATCGCAAGCGGACATACCCAGAGTATGACGCAGACGATGATGCGTATGACAGTCACGAACGAGCGGGTGCCGAATATCGCATCCCCCGTCTCCGTTTCAACACCGAGAAGACGGATATAATCCGTCGGCAGGCGGAGAAGATTATCCATCCAGCTTCCGGTGTCGGAATACGTAGAATAAATATTCGTGTGATCCGCCGTGACGCCGCGAGCTATCATTTTAAGTATGACGACACCGCAGAGCGTGCCCGCAAGCACGCCGAGAAGCGCTATCCACGCCGGAATGTTCTCACGCGAAAAGACCCGGCGGTTCCCGTCGAATATCCGCTCTGCGGCAACACCGCCGAGCGCGGGAAGCGTTGCGAGCACTATTATCTCCGCACCGTCCGTCGCCGCTCCGGCGGATATGACGACGAGCATGATAAAGGCAAGCCCGAAAAGGAGCTTTTTCGATGTCGGCGCCGCCTCGGGAGACGCCGACATAAGCGCCGCGCCGCGCGACGAGACCGACAGCATCAGCCCCGCGATCAGAAAAAAGAGCACAAGGCCGAGACTGTAATATATGACATGCCCGAGCATGACCTCGCGCAGCTTATCCGAGGACGAAAGTATCATCAGCGTCATGCCGACCGAAAGCGTGCACCAGCCGACGCTCATCTCCGCCCTGCGGCAGAAATATCCGAGCGACGCGCAGAACACGAGCACGAATATCATCATTCCGATATTCTGCGCCGTCATGGTGAAACCGAAAACGGCAATGAGAGGCGTCATCCAAAGGGATGCCGAAAACGGCAGCACGGCGGCATAGCGGAAGGTCGGATCGAGTATCTTTCCCGATTCGAACGATGCATTCGCCCAATAGAGCGTATCGGCGGAATCGGCATGAAAGTGCCCCTCGGCGGGTCCGAATATGTAATACACCGCCGCCGCGACAGCCATTATGACCGGCAGCGCGACGATAAGGGTCAGCAGCACGCCCGCGGCAATGCTGCCGGGACCGCGCCGGGACGGGCGCGCCTCGAGTTTGTGGCTGCGCGCCTGATCTTCGTTTTTCATATACCGCTCACCGGATCACAGCGAAAGCAGATATCTGCCGGCTTCGAGCGCGAACGCGACAGCCGACGGTTTGAGCGCATCGGGAAAATCCTTTGTATAGCTCGGCGCATCGAGCACGATATCGCCCACATATCCGATCTCGGCAAGGCAGGGCATGATCTTTTCCCACTTGACGTTTCCGCCGACAAACGGGATGAGGTGAGAATCCACCGCGCCGCGGTTATCCTGAACGTGCGTGGTCTTTATGCGGCTGCCGAGCTTGCGGAGGGCGCGCGGCTGGTCTGCAAGCACGAAATTGGCATGACCGAAGTCCCAGCATACGCCGACGGATCCGTCGCCGTAGGAATCGACAAGGGCGATAAGGTCCTCGGGGTTCTCGCAATAGCTGCGGCGATAATCGTCGGGCGAGAAGTTGTACATATTTTCGAACGCAATGCCGACGCCCGCCTTTTTGCACTCCTCAAGCACGGGCGCGTAAAATTCGCGGTTCGTCGCAAGCTCGACCTCCGTGTCATACTCGCATCTCACGGTATCGTTGAGGGGACGCACGACCATCCACTTCACGCCCAGCCTTCCCGAGGCGACCGCCGCGCGGCGCAGCATTTCGCGTACGTGCATGACCTCATCGCCGCCCGGCTGTCTGCCGCGGGTGAAGATATAGGGGTTGAACGGAGCCGTCGACTGCACGATTGGCACGCCGCGCTTTGCGGCTGCCTCACCCGCAGCGTCGATGGCAGCTTCCCATCCGTCGGAGGCAAGCTCGTCGGAGGTGCACGCCGACGACGCTCCCGAAAGATCAATATCTATAACGTCAAATCCGGCATCTGCCGCCGCAGCGGTCATTTCGGCGTAGGTGGGCTTTGCAAGCGACCCGCGCCGGCAGTTGAACATATTTGTTGAGGTTCCGAGTTTCATTTTAAAAAGTGCCTTTCAGTCAGTTTTGTACATACATTATATAACATAACGGAGCGAAAATCAACAACTATCGGGCATATGGCGAAAAATATCCGTCCGGTGTTGATTTTGCGGAGAAAATATATTATAATATACGCGAATTGCGGCACTCACGCGCCGCGCGGCGCGTACATATCATATAATGAAGCAAGGAAGAATCCAGATGCGGAAAAAAAACACAAACGTGAAAAAACTCGTGCTCGCAGCACTTTTCATCGCCATCATCATCGTCATGACCGCCGTCCCGTACACCGGTTATATCGAATACGTGCCCGGCGGCATCAACATGACCACTCTGCACATCCCCGTGATAATCGGTGCGGTATTTCTCGGTTGGAAATACGGCGCGCTGCTCGGCTGCGTGTGGGGAGTCACCTGCGTCGTCAAGGCGTTTCTCACACCCGGTCCCGGCAATGTACCCTTTCAGAATCCGATGATCTCTGTGCTCCCGCGCATCATCGTGGGAATCGTCGCGGGGCTGGTGTTTGCCCTCGTTTCGGGCAGGTTCGGCAAAAAGCCCGTCGTTGCGGGAACTCATCCCAAGCGCAGCCGTGAGATAGTCGCCGCCGCCGTTGCCGCCGCTGCGGGAACGCTCACGAACACCGTGCTCGTACTCACGATGCTTCACTTCTACGGCGCACTCGGCACAACGGACATTGCGCAGGTGTTTTCAACTGTCCTCAAGACCATTGTCGGAATTAACGGCGTCATCGAGCTTGCCGCAGCGGTAATAATCGTGCCGGTGCTCTGGGGCGCGCTCGGACGCACATATCACGAAAGATTCGAGAACTGAAATGAACGGCAAAGAAAGACGCCGTCCCGTAATTGGCATCGTACCGTCGATGCGGGACGGAAAGATAAGAATGAGCGCGGCATACTCCGAGGCGGTGTTTGCCGCCGGCGGGATCCCGTTTTTCCTCCCCTACACGCAGGATGCCGCAACGCTCGACGAATATGCCGCGCTTGACGGCTTTCTCTACGCGGGCGGTGTGGATGTCGATCCGGCAAAATACGGAGAGACGGTGCTGAACGACACCGTTGAGATCGACGCGGAGCGCGACGCATTCGAATTTGCGCTTTGGGAGCGCATATACCCCGCCGGCAAGCCGATATTCGGCATCTGCCGCGGCATACAGTCGATAAACGTGGCGCTCGGCGGCTCGCTGTATCAGGATATCCCCGATCATCATCAGACCGAGCCGCGCGGCACCGCTCCGCAGCATGTTACGGTCGATGCCGGCTCGATGCTTTGCGGCATACTCGGCAGCACATCGGTCATGGCAAACTCATATCATCACCAGTCGGTAAAGCGCCCGGCTGACACGCTGCGCGTGAGCGCACGCGCCGACGACGGGACCGTTGAGGGCGTGGAGACGACAGAGAGCGGACGTTTTCTCGTTGCGGTACAGTGGCACCCGGAGCTGCTCGCCGCCGCGCATCCCGAACACGCGGCACTTTTCGCCGCTTTCGTGAACGCCGCCGAAAAACATCCGGAGAAATAATGCCCGACTGCACACGAACGCCCGACTGCACGGATCGCACGTAAAAAGCAGCAATCGCATGAACATGCAACCGCCGCGCAAAATGCGCGGCGGTTTATAACTTTATGCAGCATTTTCGGTCTGTTCTCTTTGTGAGCCAGTTGTCAAGAAAGTGCATCTGCTCGTCGGTATGGAACCAATGCTCACCGCCGGGCATGACGGTCAGTTCGGCGCCGATCCTCCCGGCGAACGCCGATATAGTTTCGAAGGATGTGAGTTCATCCCTCTCGCCGTACAGGATGCGGGTCGGCACGTGCCACACGACAGGATGCTCGCGCACATAAGTGAGGTACCTCCACGACAGCACCTCGCCGAAATCGGTGGGTATCTCGGATCTTTCCGCCAGTTCTCTCTCGCTCACGCCCGCCCACATCATCATATCGCCGATCAGCCGTTCCATATCCACCACCGGAGAGATGAAGCGGGCATCATCCGCCATCGTCTCATTCAGCGACGACATTGAGAAAAACGCACCTATGCTGTTTGCGATAAGCGTAAGGCGGTCGCAACGCTCGCGCAATCCGGCAAAAAACAGCGGAAATTCCCCCGCTGCTTCCCACGGGGTCTGCGAGCGGTAGTCAAACCCGATGACCTCGCTCTCCGGGAACAGCGGCTTGTAATGCACTGCCTCCTCAGCCGAGCCGCCCTTGCCGTGGACGTAAACAACGATATTTTTCATATCATCACCGCCCGTTCATCCTTTTTTTCTGCCGAGGTAGCGGCAAACGCTCCCCTTGTATTTCAGATATGCGTCGCCGAACACCGAGACAAGGAACTTTTCCTCCTCGAGTATCTGGAGGTGCAGCATAACGACCGCAAACAGCGAAAATGCAGCCGTGAGCGGGTTAAAATACATGAGCAGCACGCCGATGTACATAAAATCAAAACCGAGGAATGCGGGGTTGCGGCTGTATCTGTAAATGCCGGTCGTGACAAGCTCGGTCCTGTCCTTGTCGGGGATGCCCGCACGCCAGTTGTCCTTCATACAGATCACCGAGACAAGAAATATCAGGTCACCGAGCATTCCGGTGCAGAAGCCCGTAAAGCGCGCGCCCGCGGGCATCAGGCTCCACCCGAACGCGACGGAAACGAGCTGTGCCGCCGGAGCGCCGAACGTGGCAATGCTCATAAGAACCTCGACCGTATGTACAGACCCTTCCTTTCGGCTTCCGATCTGGTGCGTTTTTATACCGTGACGGCGTTGGATAAGCATTTTTGAAAAATAGATACCGTAAAACACCGCAAGAACGACTATTGCGAGCGCGGCATAAGGCATATGTCCCTCAAGATCAAATTTCATAATATTTTCTCATTGTTTAAATTGAATTGCCGACCGCGGAGCATCGCACCGCGGCATTTTTTCTCCGGAGATCAGCGGAACGAACGAACCGACACGGCAATGTGCGCCGCGCCGAAGATAACAGCCGTGACCGCTGCGGGGATGTTGCGCAGCCAGACCGCCGCGAACAGAAAATAAAGCACCGGGAACACCGCCAGCGGCATCGGCACGAACAAAAACGCTTTACCCAGCAGTGCGACGTTCCTCCCGCCCGCGAAATAACGTATCCACACGGCATAATACAGGATCAGAAAACAAGCGGCAATGTACAGCGCAGCACTGCGCCGCGAGACCGGCTCACCGCTCACGAGAAGCGTGACGGCAATAAGGTAAACAATACGGCTGACCCGCTCGGTGATCTCAAGCGGGCGCGGTATCGCCGCCGGCTCATTTGCCGCTCCGACCGGCGGGAAGATAACATAAGCGATGTTGATAAGCATCGGCAGGGCAAAGACCGCGAGCCCCACCCACGAAAATGAAAAGCGGAGATTCAAAGCACTATGCCCTCCTTTACTGCAAAATCGGGGAGCTTTGAGGGCTTGCCGTAAATCGCGGTCAAAGCGCGGAACTCGCGCCTGAAAGCCTCGCGCAGCTCATATTCCGTAAGGTTCAGGTGATCGGTGTTGGCAAGGATGGCAAGACCGTAGGTGAAATAGAGCATATCACGATGAAAACGGCGCGCGACCTCCTCGCTGTATCCGAATTCGTCAACTACCACCCCGATGACCTCGCTGTAAAGCACATCCGCACTGTAAGGTCCCGACTGCCGCCCCTCAAGGTACAGCCAGCGGAAAAGCTGCTTTTCCTCTGCCGCGAACTTCACAAAACCCATTCCGTAGCTGCTGTAACGGCTGTCGTTACCCTCGTGCGCGCGCAGCGAATCACGCACGCGGCGCGTGTGCATAAGGACGGCACGCTCCGTCAGCGCCGCCTTCAGCTCATCCATATTTGCAAACGAAAAATATATCGGCTGAGTGGAGCAGCCGAGCTTTTTTGCAACGCTGCGCGCGTTGACCGACGAGAAGCCGCCGTCACGCAGCACCTCCACGGCAGCGTCGATTATCTCATCCTTTGAAAACCTTTTTGCCGCAGGCATATCCGCATCGCCCCTCAAAAATAACATTTCGTTATATATAACACTGCGTTATTATACATCAAAAAAGCCCCCTTGTCAAGGGGGCATCATAATATTTCATTACATAACGCCGTATATCATTTGCGCCGCCATGCTGCGGCGAGCCTCACCGCGCATCCTATCCCGAGCCCGATAACCGAAACGGTCGCGCCCGCAACGAGCATCACGGGATCGGGCATACGGATGCCGACCGAATATTCATTAAATATCATGTTTGCGGCGCTGAAGGTCGCATACCATGCAAGCATGTACATGACGCCGAAGGCAGCAGCCGAAAACCATTTAAACCTTCCCCACATATCGTTCTTTCCTATCATAACGGATATCGCAAACGTCGTGACGGGGAGCGCTATCATGAGAAACACAACGCTGAAGCCCAGTGAATCGCCCGGGTCCGTAAATGCCCAGAATGCGATAAGTGCAAATGCCCATACGGCAAGATAGACCGAGACAAGGATGATCTTTGAAAGTCTTTCCTTGCTCCTTACGGTGTTCGTGCTTTTTTCAAGGTAATCGATGTAATCCGGCATAGGCTTATTCTCCTTTTCTTTCAGAAGTCGGTCAAGACTCACGGAGTAGAGATCGCTCATCCTTATCACGCTGACGATATCGGGGTAAGTCCTGTTGTTCTCCCAGTTCGATATCGTTTGCCTGCTCACCCCGAGCGCCTCGGCAGCCTGCTCCTGCGTCAGATGCGCGGCAGCTCTGGCTTCTCTGATCTTTGTTCCGATGTCCATCGTTTCCTCCGTTTGACCGTATCCTGCACGTATTTTACGACAAACGCGTCTCCGTGTCTACCAAAATGCTTTTACAAGCGGAAATTTCCGATGTAAAAAAGGTTTTACATCCCCGCGCGCCCTGTCGCCGCCCGCCGGAAAGCCTCCGACGGTCGCCGTGCAAATGGCATTATGCCGCATTACAGATAAAGTATATCATAAAAATGTGCCCGTGTAAAGCTTGACAGCCGCCCGTTTTTGTGGTATACTGTGACCGCAAAATCAGTGTGGATTTTTCAGAGGCATAAACTCATTTTTCGCCATACACCGCAGCGGTGTGTGGCGTTTTTTTTGCGGAGCCGGAGCTGAAAACAAAATAAGGAAGGGAATAAATATGGCAAAGGAAGATATCATTCGTAAGGGTCGGGACATAAGAGAGGTCGCGCCGAAAAAAAGGATCGTCGTTTCGCCGGAAATCACCTACATTCTCGCGGTCGTGCTGCTGGCTCTCGCCGTGGCGATACTGACGGCGGCAGATCTCGGCATCTCCATGATCGTGGCGCCCGCTTATCTGCTCAGTCTCAAAACAGGCGTCGTCACGTTCGGGCAGGCGGAATACATAATACAGGCGGGCGTATTCATCCTGCTCTGTCTTGTAATAAGAAGATTCAGACCCGTCTACCTCATGTCGTTTGTGACCTGTCTCGTTTACGGAGCGGTGCTCGACCTGTGGCGTATGCTCCCGTGCTTCGATCCGTCCGTAACGGCGCCGGGCAGCATGGCGCTGTGGCTGAGAATACCGATGTTCATCGTCGGCGTTCTGCTGACCTCGTTTGCGGTCGCACTTTTCTTCAAGACATATCTTTATCCGCAGGTCTACGATTTCTTTGTAAAAGCCGTTTCAACGCGATATGGCATCAGTCTACCCGTCTTCAAAACAGCCGTTGACGTCACGCTGCTGCTTGCAAGCACGGTAATGTCGCTGTGCTTCTTCGGCAGGCTCGAGGGTCTCGGCTGGGGCACGCTCGTCATGGCGCTGCTCAACGGCACGATAATAGGCTTTTTCTCAAAGCAGCTCGACCGCGCATTTGAATTCCGCCCGTATCTCAAAAAATTCGCCGCGCATTTCGAGCTTTCCGGGAAGCCGTAAGCGCCGCACATGTCACAGATAAGAAGTGCCGTCACGCATCGCGTGACGGCACTTCTTATCTGCATTCAATGCCACTCTTTTTTCAGAACGGCATATTGGAGCGTATTTTCGTATTTCGGCGTGCCGTCAGGATTTTTTACAAATGAAATGAACTCAAGAAAAAGTCCTTCCCGCCGCATACCGAGCTTTTCGCAAAGGTGCTGACAGGATACATTGTAATCCTCCGTATAGGCATAAATGCGCCGCGCGCCCTTCTCGCGAAACAGATATTCGATAAAGGCGTGCGCCGCTTCAAAGGCATAGCCTTTGCCCTGATAATCCCTGTTCAGCATCCAGCAGGGGCTGAAGGTGTCATTTATGCTGTCATCGTCCGGATCCGGCGACTCCGGGTAGGCATCTATCTCGCCTATCACCTTGCCGCTCTCCTTCAGCACGATAGCAAAATAATACTCCGTATCGCCCGCGCGCTTCTTCATTTCCTCGCGGGCTTCCGCGAGCGAGTTCAGCTTCATGCCGGCAAAGCAGTTTACCGCCGGTTCTTTCAGATATTCGTATACATCCTCCGAGTCCCCATCCGAAAACGGACGGAGGATAAGGCGCTCTGTTTCGATCACCATGTTATGTACCTTGTTTTTCTATAATTTTTCCGTCTCCTCACGAAGATAAGCATTTAGCTTATTCACCGTCTCAAGATAAGCCAGAAGCTCTTCTTCGGAGAATCTGCCGTAGGCGGCTTCCTCCGCCGCTTTCAACGGCAGAGCAGTACGCGCCGCAAGCTCGCGTCCCGCCGGCGTCAGATGGATTCTTTTATGATTGCGCGTGCCGGGGATCGGGATCAGCTCCACCAGCCCGTCTTTTGCAAGTCCTGTTATCGCTGTGTTGATGGTCTGCTTTGCGTAAAATCCGCGGCGGCACAGATCCTGCTGCGTCCGGTCCTCATCCGGCTCGGAAATACAGTATAAGACCCACAGCTCCGTGTCGGTCAGCCCGAATTTTGCGGCTGCGGCGTGATATATGGCATTCTGCTCTTTCCGTTCACGTTCGATACGGAATATCACTTCTCTTATATCCATCGTGTCCCTCCCGTTATCTGTAAACGATCCCGTTTTTCTCGGATATCCTGCACAGCACCATGGCAATAGCCATGCAGATACACTCGGAGACGGTCACGGTGTACCACACGAATTCATAGCCGAATATGAGCGGCAGAAAATTGATGCAGGCAAAATTGAATACGATGCTCCTGCACACGTTTATGGTTATCGCATACTGCGTCCGTTTGGTGGAAAACAGATAGGAGGCGATAACTGCGGTAGATGCGGCAAAAACATAGTTGAGGCAGTATTTCGGAAGTGCGTCGCACACGATGGGGATCGACGCGGCATCCGCGCCGAAAAACGCGCACAGCGGTCTTCCTACAAAGAAGGTCAGCAAAAAGATCCCCGCGCCGCCCGCAAAAGCCATTATCTGACCGCTTCTGAAATAAAATTTCAGACTCTTGTCGTCCTTCGCACCATAGCTTGCTCCGTAAAGCGGCTGCAATCCGCTTGCCAGACCCCACATCAGGGAAGAAAACAGCGAGCTTGCATAGGTTATCACGGAATAGGCATTGACAGCCACGTTGCCGAGGTGGGTGATGAGCATACGGTTCATTGAAAAAGCAATGACCGGGTTCGCAAACTGAGAGATCATTTCCGGCAGCCCGCGAAGCATGATCTTACGGTAAAGTGAAGCCTGCGGCTTGAATTTTCGCACCCGAAGCTGTCCTTTTTTCAGTATGTAGTGGAACAGCACCACAACAAATCCCGCAAGATTGGCGGCACCGGTCGCGATCGCGGCGCCGGCAACACCCTTTTGCAGCGGATATACCATGAGCCAGTCGCCGAAGATATTTGCCGCCGTGCAGGTAAAGGACATGATAAGCCCGAGCCTCGGGTTCCCGTCGTTTCTCGCAAAGGAGTTCAGACACGGACCGAGCGTTGAGGTAAGCAGAAACACGGAATACCAGAACACATAATCCGAGACCATCCTCAAATATGTCTCGTTTGCACCGAGCAGGAGCGCAATCTTCTCGCTCATCAGCATTCCCATGACACTTATGACCGAAAAAACGGCAATGTTTGCGGAGAGCGCGTGCATGAACGCGAGATTCGCGCCATCCGTGTCTCCGCGTCCGAAGCGGACGGAGGCAACGGCAACACCGCCGATATTGAACAGCGTGGACAGCGCCCATACCAGGTTTACGAACGGCATTGCAAGGCTGACCGCGCCGAGTGCATCGGGACCGACACCGTTGCCGACGAACATTCCGTCCACGATCGTGAGGATAAAAAAGCTGAGATTGCCGATCATAGCCGGAATGATATATTTACGCAGATTTTTTCTCTGTTCTGTCATTGCAAAGCTCCCATAAAACAAAGTTCAGAGTCCGAAAAGAGACGCAACGCTTATTATAGTCCGTTTTCGGACTCTTGTCAAGCGCTTTTTCGGGAAACATAAATATTCGACAAAAAAGGGCAGCCGGAGCTGTCCCTTTGTTTTTGTATTGCGCCGTTAAACGCATCAGATCGCCGTTATAATATGCACTCCCGAGAATAAGCTTACTTCTGTTTTTTGTTTTTGAACATTGTAACGACTCTTTCGATGATCCCCCAACAGATCAGCGGTATGCCCAAAAACATTCCGAAGAAGCCGTTGGCTATCTCCGTCCCGGCGATCAATATGGCTCCCGCAACTATCAGCGATCCCGCAAAACCCGAATCCTTCATATCATTCCTCCACTCAAGCATTTTCTAAAGATCCATCAATATAATATTGTACCATACGGTTCGGCCGGCGTCAAGATTCATCTCGGGATTCATACTCTGCGGTCTGCCGCAGCCCTTGACCCGAAAGTGCGGATCCATAGTGTTTCCCAGCGTGCTTGAACAGGTCCGAATTATTCTGTGTCGTTAGCAAAAACAAAAGGACAGCCAAGGCTGTCCTTTTGTTTTTATATTGCGCCGCCAAAAAAGATATCGCTTTCAGATCCGGAAGACATCGCCGAATACCTGCCGTTTTCAGTTCGCCGCACAGCAGCTCCGACTTTATCTATGGCGGCAATTATCCTTACAGTATGTTTTTTTAACCTGCGGTTAATCACATATATCCCAACAATGCCTTTTCAAAAAACTATTTTATGCTATAATAGTATTGGAAGCAGACGTCGGCTTACTATTTTGGTTTTAGCGGAGGTACAGTTATGGAAATGACTATCGGCGCAAACATAAAACGTTTGCGTACAGCCAGAAATATTACACAGGAGCAGCTCTCCACCGCAATGAACGTCACGTGCGCCGCGGTAAGCAAGTGGGAGCGTGGCGAAACCTATCCCGACATCACACTTCTTCAGCCGCTTGCGTATTTCTTTGAAGTAACACTTGACGAGCTTATGGGGTACGATCAGAAAAAAGTTCAGGCTGATATTGATGAAACAATCGCTCTTTACAGAAAGCATTGGAAAGATAGCAAAGGACGTGAAATTATCGTCAGGGCATATCATAATTATCCGAACGACTATTGGATTATGCATTACTATATGTGGAATATTGCAGGCGATTTAGCAGATAACGATCCAGCTGTTCTGACGGAACACAAGGATGAATTCCTTTCTATCTGCGAAAAAATTCTTAACGGCTGCACCGAAGACACCTTGCGCCTCGGCGCATGGAATATGCGTGCAAAAATTCTTCACGCAGAGGGAAAGACGGACGAAGCACTACGGATATATCAGACAAAGTTTGCGGATTGGTATACCACAAGCGGACAAAAAACCGAGCAGTTGTTCGCAAAGAACACGGGCGAATACTATTTTCATGTGCAAAAGAATATGTACGAGCTTTGTGATTTGGCGGCAGACAAATTCGGACGAACCGTGTTCTTTGATCCATCACTTTCTATGTCAGAGAAAAAAGAACGTGCAATTCTGTATGGCGATTTAATGCTGAACGCTTACAGAGAAACCAAAGAAGCGTTCTTCCTGATGCTTGCTGAATCTTTCCTTGAGAGAATGGAAAACGATCTTTACTACCACGGTGGAGCCGATGAGCAAATTATTGCCGTTATGGACAAAAACCTTTACTCAAAAAAGCTGCTGGAAGAAGCAAGAGAAGAAAATGAGCCTTTGAACAGGGCTTTTGATAGCTATTCCGAAGAGGCGCGTCAAAACATTCTCAAATATACTATTGACAGCCGTATAGGGGCTGAGGGCGGCAGACGAGCCGAACTTCTGAAAAATCCCGAATACAGAGCTGTTCTGGATAAATACAGGTGAAAGAGCGAAAAAAGATCTACCCGGACGTTGTTCGGGTAGGTCTGCGGCACCGGATTCCCGTAATGTCTATGCGCTCTTATATTTTTTACTTAAAATTGTTTTTCGCCTTGAGGCGAAAAGCTACCTCACTTCTTCACTGTTCATTATTACTCATAACTTTGCCCAAACTCCCGCGGGTAAGTGAAAAGTGAAAAAGTAAAAGTGGATGTCAAAAACTCAATATGAGTTTTTGACATCCACTTTTGGCAGCGGTACTAGGATTCAGAACCTCGGTTTGCGCGTTTGTTGGTACAGACTTTGGAGTTCCTGCCGGCGCAAACCCTTTCAAGCCCTTGCGGGCTTGAGTAGGTCCGAATTTGCTTGTGGCGTTAGCAAAAACAAAAGGACAGCTAAAGCTGTCCTTTTGTTTTTGGCAGCGGTACTAGGATTCGAACCTAGGTAATGACGGAGTCAGAGTCCGTTGCCTTACCGCTTGGCGATACCGCTACGCTGCTTTTTTTAACGGGTATATTATAGCAGAATACGCCGCCGTTGTCAATACTATTTCCCGAAAAAAACAATTTTATTCCGAAAAAAACGTCCTTCCCGTTTCATCGGGCATGGCGTTGCCCGCAGAGGCGTCCTTTTTTTCTTCAAGCATACGGCAAATCTCCCGGTCGGGCTGAAATCTTATCGCCGCAAGCTCCTCTCTGCGTGCGGGCAGGATATCGCTCTCCTCACGCATTGCCGCGGCGGGTATAAATATATACGACTCGGACGGGAACATATCGACGCAGCGATTGACGGTCACTATCCCGCGTGCGCGCAGCGCGCGCCGCGTCTCACGCGTGTATTTTTCCGTTTTTCCGCCGTTCAGCGACACGACCGACTCCACGCGCCCGCGGCGCTTTGCCTTTCCGCCGCGCAGCGCGGTTATAACGAGCTCGGCGCCGGCGTCGGTCAGTCTCACGGCATACGAATAGCCGAAAAAGACGAACCTCGACGCAAGCATGAGCGCGAGCAGCGCCGCAAGCACTCCGACGGCTCTCAGCGGAGCCGCAAGCGCCTGCGACGACGGCATGAGCAGCGCGATCGCCGCCGCCATTATGAGCAGCATAGTGATATTCAGCGCGGGGCGGCGATCGGGGGTGGGGATATATTCGTATGAATACATCATCTCAGCTCGGCGATATCGAGTATGAGCCTTTCGGTCTTTTCCCAGCCGAGGCAGGGGTCGGTTATCGACTTTCCGTAAACGCCTTCCTCTATCTTCTGGCATCCGTCCTCGATATAGGATTCGATCATAAGTCCCTTCACGATCTTTGCTATATCCTCCGAATGGCGCATGCTGTGCAGTATCTCCTTGGCTATGCGGACCTGCTCAAGGTATTTTTTGCCCGAGTTCGAATGGTTCGTATCAACGATAACGGCGGGGTCCTTGAGCCCGCTGCCGGCATATATCTCGGCAAGCTGAGCAAGATCCTCATAATGATAGTTGGGGAAGGATTTGCCCTGCTGATTGACCCAGCCGCGCATAACGGCGTGAGCGAGCGGGTTGCCGCGGCTTTCGACCTCCCAGCCGCCGTAGCTGAACACGTGTCCGGTCTGTGCCGCCTTTATCGCGTTGACCATGACCGACAGGTCGCCGCTCGTCGGGTTTTTCATGCCCACGGGCAGATCGAGTCCGCTTGCGGTGAGCCTGTGCTGCTGATTTTCGACCGACCGCGCGCCCACTGCGACATACGAAAGCACATCGGCAAGGTAGCGGTGATTTTCGGGATAGAGCATCTCGTCGGCTGCGGAGAATCCGGTCTCCGCAAGCGACTTTACGTGCAGACGGCGTATCGCCATAAGTCCGCGCAGCATATCCGGCGAGGTGTGCGGGTCGCTCTGGTGGAGCATCCCCTTATAGCCGACGCCCGTCGTGCGCGGCTTGTTGGTGTAAATGCGGGGGATTATCAGGATCTTGTCCCTCACCTTCTCCTGCACCTCGCGCAGGCGCGAGATATAATCGAGCACCGCATCCTCGCGGTCTGCCGAGCAGGGACCTATAACAAGCACAAAGCGGTCGTCCTCACCGGTGAACACACGGCGTATCTCGGCGTCGTTTTCGGCTTTTTTCTTTTTCATCTCCTCTGTCAGAGGGTACATATTCATAACTTCCTCGGGTGCGGGAAGTCTGCGTCTGAACTCCATATTCATGATATCACATTCCTTTCATTTGTCAAAATAACGTCTGCGCTCTGTCGAAAGGCGCATCATCTGTTTCATTGTATCCGCATCGCCCGCGGCAAGCGCGCGGCGCAGGAGAGCGAAATGGTCGAGAAAAGTATCCATCTGCGAGAGCAGCTCATCGCGGTTCATAAGGAACAGCTCGCTCCACATATCCTCGTTTATTTTGGCTATGCGGGTGAGATCGCGGAAGGAATCTCCCGTGTAATCCACAAGATGGTGCGACTCCTTGCAGGTCATCAGCACCACGGCAATGCAGTGCGTGAGCTGCGAGAGAAAGCCCACCATTTCGTCATGTTCTGCGGGCGAAAGGCGGCTGATCCTGCGCGCACCGAGCGTGCGCCCGAGCTCGCAGCAAAGCTCCACCGCCGCCTCGGTGTTTTTCTCTGTCAGCGTTACGATATAGTTCGCGCCTGTGAAAAGATCGGCTCGCGCGTTTTCGACTCCGCTGACCTCGCGCCCTGCCATCGGGTGTGCGCCGACGAATTCAACGCCCTCGGGCATCATTGCCTGCATGGGCGCGACGATGCCGGATTTCACTCCGGTCACATCGGTAACGAGCGCGCCGCGCTTTATATATTTTGCGCTTTTTGCGGCAAAATCGAGCATCGTGTGCGGATAGAGCGCAAAGACCACGATGTCCGCACTGCCGATATACGCGCCGTCGGGCTCTGTCATGCCGTGGCGGATGAAGCCGTGCTCAAGCGCATAACCGATCGCATCGGCGCGGCAGTCAATGGCGCCGACCTCATACCCCGCACCCGAAAGCGCCGCGGCATAGCTGCCGCCGATGAGTCCCAGTCCTATTATAAGAACTTTTTTGTTTTTGTCAAGCATTTTTCAGTACCTTATATCTGCGCCGAGCGCAGCCATATCCGAGAAAAAAGCGGGATAGCTTTTTCTCACGGCTTCGGCGCCGTCTATTACGCCTCCGACACGGACGGCACAGGCGGCAAGCGCCATAACTATCCGGTGGTCGCCGTGCGACGAAAGCACGGAGTCGGGCGTGCGGATGTCTCCCGGAGCAACGTCAACGCTGTCGTCGCCCACGGTGAGCCGCGCACCGAATTTTGCAAGCTCCTCAGCCATTGCGTCGGCACGGCGGCTCTCCTTTATCGCAAGGCGGCGCGTGCCGCAAAAATGCGCTCCGTGACCCGATATTGCCGCCGCCGCAAAGAGTGCGGGCGCAAGGTCGGGACAGTCGGAAAGCTCTGCCTCGGTGTATCCGTTTGCAATGCGGCGCAAAAGCGACAGGCATACGCGGTCTCCCTGAAGGCTCTCGGAATCAAGGCCGGTAACGTTCACACCGTCACCGAGCGCATAGAGAAACGCCGCCTGCGACCAGTCGCCCTCCGCCTCGGCGGATATCGGACGGTATTCCTGCCCGCCGGGAATGAAAAACTCCCTCTCCCCACGGCGTTCGACGGTCACGCCGGCGCATTTCAGCGCTGCGACCGTCATATCGACGTATGCACGGCTCTCGAAGGGCGGGATGACGGTGATGCTGCTGTCGCCGCCGACGAGCGGCAGCGCAAAGAGCATTCCCGAGATGAACTGACTGCTCACTCCTCCGGGGATCTCAAAATCGCCCGCGCGGAGCTGCCCGTGTGCGCTTACCGTGCCGCTGCCGACCGCAAAGCTCACACCGCGCGGCTCAAGCAGGTCGCGGTAGACTCCCACGCCGCGCTCGATGAGACGTTCGCTGCCCGAAAAAACTCCTCCGCCGCCCGCGAGCGCAACGGGAATAAGAAAGCGCAGCGTGCTTCCGCTTTCGCGACAGGGGAGGATATCACCTCCCGCGTGCGGCGCACCGCCGCAGCCGTGCACCGAAAACGCATTGCCCGCGACCGACACCGACGCGCCGAGCGCGCCGAGGCAATCGACCGTTGCCAGTATATCCTCGCTCTCCGCCGCGCCGGTTATGCGGCTCTCGCCGCGGGCAAGCGCCGCGGCTATCAAAAGACGATGAACATGACTTTTCGACGGCGGCGCGGCAACAGAACCGCGCAGCACCGACGGTCTTATCTCAACCTTCATTTTTACCGTGATTTGCGACGAGGAAGTCAATGGCTTCGATATACCCCGCAAGCCCCCTGCCGGTTATCGTTTTTACCGCGATATCGCGCACATAGCTTATCTGCCTGAACGCCTCGCGCGTTTCGACAGCCGAAATATGCACCTCGACCGCAGGTATCCTCACCGCCTTCAACGCGTCGGCTATCGCAACGCTCGTGTGCGTGTATGCGGCGGGATTTATCACTATCCCGTCGATGCCGTCAAAATACGCCGCCTGTATCTTGTCCACTATCGCGCCCTCGTGGTTTGACTGAAAATTTTCGACCGCGATCCCCAACTCCGCCGCGTGCGCGTTTATCAGGCGGATGAGCTCCGCATAGCTCTCGGTGCCGTAGATATCCGGCTCGCGTATGCCGAGCATATTTATGTTCGGCCCGTTTATGACAAGAAGCTTCATGATATGTCCTCTTTGTACTTTTGTATTACCGCCCGCGCAACGTCGTCGATGCTGCCCGCGCCGTCTATGTGCGCATCGGCAGCCGACATATAAAGGGGCAGCCGCTCCTCATATCTTTTGCGCAGCGACTCTCTGTCGCGCGCAAGCGGGCGGTCGTCGGTCGCCGTCAAAAGCTCTGTCGGGCGGTCAAGGAAGAAAAGCTCTCCGTTCTGCTTCAGCGCCGCAACATTTGCGGGGTCAAGCACCGCGCCGCCGCCAGTGGCAATGACGGCACCGCTGCCCGCCGCAGCCGAGGCGACAGCCTCTCTTTCAAGCGCGCGGAACGCCGCCTCGCCCTCCCCGGCGAATATCTCGGGTATCGAACGTCCCGCCACCGATTCGACGAGCGCGTCGGTATCGACGAGCCTTCTGCCGAGAAGCCCGGCTATGCGCGCGCCGACCGTGCTTTTGCCGCACGACGGCATGCCGATGAGCACGATATTCCGCTTTTCGGCAAGCACCGCGCGGTAAACGCGGTCGATGTCGGCGGTATCGGCGGGAATATCACGGAAAAGCGCCGAGGCATACACTGCCTGAGCCGCCAGCATATAAAGACCGCCCTCCGCGGGTATGCCGCGCGCCCGCGCCGCAGACACAAGGCGCGTCGAGAGCGGGTTGTAAACGACATCGACCACGCCGCAGAGCTGCGGGAACGCTCCCGGATCTATCGGGCAACCGTCGCCGTGCGGGAACATCCCGACCGGCGTTGTGTTGACTATCACACCGGCGTCGGTATGATGCGCGAGCGCCTCGGCGTATGTCACGCGTTCCTCTCCCGCCGTGCGCGAAACGGTGACGATCTCACCGGCTCCCATATCCTCCGCAACGGCGTGAAGCGTTTTTGACGTTCCGCCCGTGCCGAGGATGAGCACCTTTTTGCCCTTTACCGGCATTCCCACGCGGCGCACGAGCGCCGCAGCACCCGAATAATCTGTGTTGTAGCCGTAAAGCCTGCCGCCGCGGTTCACTACCGTGTTTACGGCGCCTATGCGCCGCGCCTCGGTCGATATTTCGTCAAGCATGGGTATGACGGTCTCCTTGTATGGTATCGTCACGTTTATCGCGCGGAAGCTGCGTTCGCGCATGAGCTTTTCCACACCCTCGGGCGTCAGCTCGCAAAGCTCGTATCTGTAATCGGCGATCTTTTTGTGTATCTCGGGCGAAAAGCTGTGCCCGAGCCGTGCACCGATAAGTCCGTATTCCATCAGAATGCCTCTCTTCCGCGTGTGAATATATCCCCTCCGTACCTTACCGCGAGCATATCGCAGAGCACGAAGGCCGTCACGGCGTCGATAACGGGGCAGATGCGCCGCACTATCGCGGGGTCGTGCCTGCCGGGTATCTCGAGCACAGTCTCCTTTTTTTCGGTATAGCTGACGCTTGCCTGCGCGCGGCCAATCGACGGCGTGGGCTTCACGGCGCAGCGGAACACTATCGGCATTCCGTTTGTGATGCCGCCGTTCACGCCGCCGCTGTTGTTTTTGAGGGTGACTATCCTCCTCCCACGCACGGCAAACGGGTCGTTCGCCTCGCTGCCGCGCATTCCGGCAAGGGCAAAGCCCGCGCCGAATTCTATTCCCTTCACACCGCCGAGCGAAAACAGCGCGTGCGAGAGCTGCCCCTCAACACTGTCGAACCACGGCTCGCCCACGCCTGCGGGCATACCGGTGACCGCTGTCTCGGTCACGCCGCCGACGCTGTCGCGGTCGGCTTTTGCCGCAAGCACGGCAGCGACCATCTCCTCGCCGCGCGCAGCGTCGAGCGCCGGAAAATCCGACTCCGCGAGCGCCGCGATATCGGCTGAAATATCCGAAAATTCGCGGTCGGACACATCTGCGCAGGTCTTTATATGCGTGCCGAGTTTAATGCCCAGCGCCCCGAGTGCCGGCAGGAATATCCCGCCCGCCGCCACGAGAGCCGCCGTGAGCCTGCCCGAAAAATGCCCGCCGCCGCGCGCGTCCTCAAAGCCGCCGTACCGGCAATGCGCGGCAAAGTCCGCATGAGACGGACGCGCCACTCCCGCCATGGCTTTATAATCTCCCGAGCGGCGGTCAACGTTGGGAATTAGTATGCAAAGCGGCGTTCCGGTGGTCTTGCCGTTGTATACGCCGCTTACTATGCGAAAGTCGTCGGGCTCGCGCCGCGCCGTCGTATCGGCTCCCGACGGACGACGGCGTGAAAGCAGACGGGCGATCTCCGCCTCATCGACCGGCAGCCCGGAGCAGAGCCCGTCTGCCACAACGCCTATCCCCTCGCCGTGACTTTCGCCGAATATCGTAAGGGTAATGCTGTTTCCGAATGTGTTTTTCATATCGTCACCGCTCTCCCGGCTATTTCCTCCGGGGTCATTTTCGTAAATTCAAAGCTGCCGATCTCACCGACGGTCACGACATTTATGCCGCCCGCGGCAGCTTTTTTGTCGTGCCGCATGAAATCGCAGAGCCGCACTGCGTCTGCCTCCCGGGGCAGCTCTGTCGGCAGACCGTATTTTTCAAGCACCGCGCAAAGCCTTTTGCGCGCCGCGCCGCCGCACATCGGCAGCATTCCCACGGCAACGCACTCGCCGTGCAGCCACGCGCCGTTCATTATGCCCTCGACCGCGTGCCCGACGGTGTGACCGAAGTTGAGCACGCGCCGCAGCCCGCGCTCCCCGGGGTCCTTTTCTACGACCCCGCGCTTTATCATGAGCGCACCGTGTATCACGCGGTCAAGGTCGGCGTCGATATCACGGCTGTCCTCGATAAGGCCGAACAGCACCGCGTCACAGGTCGCAGCCATTTTTATCGCCTCGCAAAGCCCGGCGGCGAACTGGCGGCGGTCAAGCGTCGCAAGCACGTCGGGGTCGATCATAACCTCGCGCGGCTGATAAAACGCGCCGACGATGTTTTTTATGCCGTCCATATCGACGGCGACCTTGCCGCCGATGGAGGAATCCACCTGCGAGAGCAGTGTGGTCGGGATATTGTAAAAGCCTATGCCGCGCATATAAGTCGCGGCGGCAAAGCCCGAAAGATCGCCCACCACGCCGCCGCCGACGGCTATCACGCAATCGCTACGGATGAGCGACGCCTCAGCCATGCGCGAAAGCAGGATGCGATATGAATCAAGGCTTTTTGTTGCCTCTCCCGCAGGCAGCGTTACGACCGCGGCGCAGTCTGTCGCACCTGCGGCGGCGCGGGCATACTTCGCAGGCACGCCCGTGTCGGTAACAACGAAGGTGCGGCAGCCGTGCGGCAGATATTTTTCGGCATTCCCGAGCGCGCCGCGCTCAAGGATTATATCATACTCCCCGCCCGGGTGCTTTACCGGGATCCTCATGCCTCGTATGTCCCCGCCAAACGCAGCTCGGCGCAGACAGCCGAAAGCTCACGCAGCATGTTCTTCCCGTCGTCGGTGCTGATATTGCCGTCTGCCTCGACAAAGAAGTAATAATTCCAGATGAGGTCCTTCATCGGGCGGCTGCGCAGCCCGCGCATATTGAAATTGTGCGCTCCGATGATGTTGAGCGGCTGAGCCAGCGCGCCCGCCTCGTTTTTGGTGGTGAAAACAAGGATGAAATGCTCGCGCCCCGTGCGGCTCTCGGGCGACGGCAGATGCTGCGCACGGCTGAGAACGGCAAAGCGCGTTGTGTTCGACCGTGCCGAGTTAATGCGGTGAGCCAGAGCACAAAGACCGTAAAGCTCTGCGGTCTCGTCGGACGCGATGGCGGCAATGTGCCTGTCACCCGCCGCCGCAACATATTTTGCGGCAAGAGCGGTGTTTGAATACGACACAGTCTTCCAACCGTGCGCACGGATGAAGTCGGCGCACTGCTCAAGCGCCTGCGGGTGGCTGACGACGGTCTCGATATCCTCTATCGCCGTGCCAGGCACACCGAGCAGACTGTGCTCGACCTCAAGGTCGATCATGCGATTGATATAAAGGCTGCCGGAGAAGATGAGATCCATGACCGCGCCGACGTCGCCCGCATAGCTGTTTTCGATGGGGAGCACGGCGCAGTCGAAGCCGCCCTCCTCAACGGCGTGATAGGCGTCGGCAAAGTCGGCGCACGCCTCGAGCGACGCACCGGGGAAGGCGCGGCTTGCCGCGATATATCCGAACGCACCCTCGGCGCCGCTGTATACCACGCGCATGCCATCGGTGAGGCGCGACTGATAAGCGCGCGAGGTCTTCATGACGTCTTTGACAAAGGAGGTGTAATATTCGCGCATGGTGGGGTCGGCAACGCGCTCCGATGCTGCGGCGACCACCGCCGCCTCGCGTGCGGGATCGCATATCGGCAGCGCGTGTGCACGCTTGTATTCGGCAATGCCGCGGCAGGCTTCCATGCGGCGCTCGAAAAGGCGCGCCATTTCCTTGTCGATGGCATCGATCTCGATTCTTTTTTCTTCAAGCTGATTCATTTTTATGACCTCTTTATTTTTATTGACGGAAAATAAAAAAGCGATTCCCCGCAAAAGGAAACCGCACATTTTTATTGCGATATATTACGCCGCCGGGGCGTTTACCTTCTGCGTGTATTTACCTGACGTAAAGTAATAATAAAAGTAAAAAAAGCAGCCCGCAAAAAAGCGCACTGCATACATAAACGCAAAAGAAGCCGCACCTGTGGCAGAAAGAGAGCGTGCGGTACGATTATTTGCAAGACAGTTTACCGAGTTATTCATTCCGCGCGTCCTCCGTTAAAAGATAATGCTATTATAGCAGTGTCGCGGCGGTTTGTCAAGCACGCCACGGCAATTTTTTTATTTTATTTATAAAAAATCGCCTCTGCGGCAGAGAATATGCCCGCCGCAGAGAACGGATATTACTTTTTGAGCCTTATCGCGTTGTGTATAACGCTTATCTCAACACTGCCGCTGCAATCGGCGCGCTCGCCGTCGAGCGTCCACGGAGTCCCCTCGGGAAGATGGAACTTCACGCTCGACGCGCGGAAGAAGTCGATCATGTCGCAGTTGAGATTTGAGGTGATGAGCGCCTGAAGGATGCGGTTGAAATCGTCGATATTTTTAGGGCGTTTGATGAGGATGACCTCAAATATCCCGTCGTCGAGCCCCACCATGTCGCTGCTCAGTTTTACGAGTCCTCCGACAGAGGTGGAGTTGGTAACGCCGCCGAAAACATAATCGCCGCGGTAGACCTTTTCGCCGTCGTCGCAGACTACCTTGATGGGTTTTATCTTGAAGAACTCCTTTACGCCCTCAAAAACATACGCAAGATGTCCCATATTGTTTTTGACGTTCTGCGGCGCGGAATATGACGCTGCGGTAAAAGCGCCGAACGAGGCGATGTAAGTAAAATACCTGTCGTCGCCGAACTTTCCTATATCGAGCGTGAGCGACGAGCCGTGCACGGCTGTTTTTGCGGCAGCGGCAAGGTCGGTCGGAATGCCGAGGCTCGACGCAAAATCGTTCGTGCTGCCCGCGGGGATATACCCTATCGGCAGCCTGCTGCCCGACGAAATGACGCCGGATATCACCTCGTTTAGCGTTCCGTCGCCGCCGCAGCATACGATGCGCGAAAAGCCGTGCTCCTCAGCCGTTGACGCAAGCTCGCGGGCATGACCGCGGTATTTTGTCATCATCACGGTGGGAACATACCCCGCGTCGGTGATTATTTCGATTATATCAAATGCCGATGCGCGCGCCTTGAGCTTGCCCGACACCGGATTTATTATGAGCAGCAGTCTTTTTGCGTCCGCAAACGATCTGCACACCGGCGCCACTGCCTTTGACTTCTTTTTTCCGAAGAGCTTCATACGGATCCTCCACTCACAGCTTTTGTTACATATTACCGTATTTCATTATAAACTTATCCGCCGGAAAAGTCAAGAGAGGTCCGAAAATATGCGGAATATATTGATATACTTTCGATATTTGCGGTTTAATCCGCACGATATCGGGTAAAATAATTCCGCACGATAAGCTTCAATATTCGAAAAAGGAAGGATCTCGGAATGAAAGATCGCATTTCCTCCAAAACAGGATACACACTCATATTCACCTCGGCGGCACTTTTGCTGGCGCTTGCGCTCGGCGTGCTGGCGCTCACCTGCTCGGCGATGGGAAGCAGCGATGCTGCCGACAGCGTACCGGACGGCGCCGTCACCCCCGCACCGCCTGCCGAAAGCACTCCCGCGGAGAGCGGCAGCGCCGCCTCCGACACATCGGCTCCCGCCGGCACCGACGCGCCTCAGAACACGGGGAGCGACGTGCTCCCGCCGCAGAACACCGGCGCGGGAACAGGTGTGGGAACACCATCCGGCAGCGGCACAAAGCAGCCCGGTACCGACACCGCCGCGGCGCCCGAAACGGGCAATTCCGTCGTCGGCGCCATTATAGCCGTGATAGTAGTGGTGGCGATAATCCTTGTCATAATCGCCCTCATGCCGCGCAAAACCGGCAAAGCGGACTAAACTCCGCAGGTAAAAAGCGCAGTGCGACGTTATGCCGCACTGCGCTGCCGTTTATTCAGTTCTTTTTCGGGTTGAAATCAACGTAGACCGGGCAATGGTCGGTGGCTGTGAACACCTGCGACTCGCGCACGATGTTGTGTACGACGAAATCGACGCTGTTGTATCCGAAAATATGGTCTATGCTCCCACCCGACTCGACCGACGTCGAACCGAACGGGAAATATGTCTTGTATCCCGTTACTTTTGAAATGCGCGCGGTGAATTCGGCATCCTGCATCCCGCCGGCAGTGAGTATCTTATACGCCTCGGAGGATGAATTGAAGTTGCAGTCGCCGTTTATCATAACGGGTATCGCACCGTATTTTCCGATAAGACGGTCGCGAACCTCAAGGAGCTGACGTGCGTTGCCCTTGCGCCACTCGTTTACCTGCGCGGAAAGCTGCGCCTTGGTGTAATTTTCAAAGCCCTTGTATGTGTTGAAGCATACGGCACCGTGGAAGTTTATGAGCGCAAATGTCTCGCCGTTTTTATCCTCAAACACCGCCCACTCAATGGATTTTGTGTTTGTCTGGGTATAACGGTCACGCAGCCACTCGACGCCCGCATCCTTCAGCGTCAGCACCTTCGTGTTATAAACTATCGGTGTGTATACATACGTCGAACCGTCGCTGTGCAGCTTTACGGCTGTTGCAAAGTACTCGGGCAGCTTTGCTATGATATCGGTGTGTATCTTTTTATTGCACTCCTGAAGCGACAGGATATCCGGCAGATAGCGCAGCATGATATCGAGCACATCGTCGGCGTTTCCGATACCGCCGCCGAGGTTCCAGCTCATGAGCCGGTATTTTGCCTCGCCGTTTATCGGTATTTTACGCAGCGACGCCGTGCCGCTCACGTTGAGCGAGCCGGAGACGGAAAGCGTTTTGCCGTCCGATTTAACGATATAATCCGAGGTGAAGGCTGCCACCGCCTGCACTGTCGCATAATCGTCGCTGCCGATTATGACGAGCTTTTTGCCTACGGTGCGGACGGTATACTCATTTTCTCCGAGGGTATCGTAAACGGTATGGCTTTCGCGGCGGTTGGTGAGACCGATAAGTATTTCGGCATTGTCGTTATCCACGATATCGTCTTTGCCGACGCCCTGCTCCCAGTCCTCGGTTATAATGCCCTGCCACACGTCGCCGAACTGTGTGGTAAGCGTTTTGCGAAGTCCCTTTACGGCATCAAGCACAGCCTCGTTGGCATACGAGCCGCGGATGATGTTGTAGGTTTCGCCGCCGCCTATGAGCACGAGCTCGGCGGGCGCGGGCTCAGTGTCGGTGCCGGACGAGGTGCCGCCGTCGGGTGCATCCGGCTTTTTGCACGCCGTGAATGCCGCCGTGAGCAGCATGAGCGCCGCAAGAAGCAGCGCTGCGTAACGCAGATGGAACTTTTTCATTTTATCTTTCCCCCTTAAGGCTTTTTGGGGTTGAAATCAACGTATACGGGGCAGTGGTCGGAGGCTGTGAGCACCTCGGTGTCGCGCACTATGTAATGCTCGACGAAGTCGATGCCGCTTATGCCGAAGATGTGGTCGATGCTGGGGCCCTTCTTTATGGGCGTGCCGTAGTCAAAGTAGGTCTTGTAGCCGGTGACCGTGCCGAGGCGCGCCGTGAATTCCGCATCGTACATACCCTTTTCTTCTGTAAGGTACTTGTACTGGCTGTGCGAGGTCGTAAAGTTGCAGTCGCCGTTGACCATGAGCGGGATATCGCCGTATTTTTCAACTATGCGATCGCGTATCTCCATCACCTGCTTCACGTTGCCGGTGCGCCATGCATCGGACTGCGCATTGAGCTGCTCTTTTGTGAGGTTCTCATACCCCTTGTAGGCATTGGAGCAGACCGCACCGTGAAAGTCGATAACGGCAAAGGGCGTGCCGCCGTTCTTGCCCTCGAACACCGCCCACGCGACCGATTTGGTGTTGGTACCGGTATATCTGTCGCGCAGCCACTCGGCGCCCGCCTCCTTGAGGTCAAGCGTTTCGGTATTGTAGATTATGGGCGTGTAGACATATGTCGTTCCGTTTGCGTGGAAACGCGTGGTGACGGAATAGAACTTGGGCAGCTTGTTTATCAGCTTTGTATGTATCGCCTTGTTGCATTCCTGGAGCGAGAGGATGTCGGGAAGGTATTTCATCATGACGGTATACGCATCCTCGACCTTGCCGACCTCGCAGCCGAGGTTCCATGTCATTATGCGATACTGCGCCTCGCTGTTTACGGGCACCTTTTGCAGCGATGCCTCGCCCTTTACGTCAAGCGTTGCGGAAACGGCAACGCGCTTGTCCGCGGGTATGTTTTTAAGATACTGTTCGATGAACGCCTCGACCGCCTGTGCCGTTGCGTATTCGTCGCTGCCTATAATGACGAGCTTTTTGCCAACTGCGCGGATGACATATTCATCCTTGCCGAGCGTTTCGGACACGGTGTGGCTCTCGCGGCGGTTGGTAAGACCGATGAGTATCTCGGCGTTGTCGTTATCGACGATATCGCCCTTGGCTACGCCCTGTATCCAGTCCTCGGTCACCATGCCCTGCCATGTATCGCCGAACACACCGTTTACCGCATTGCGCAGCTCCTTGACCGCTTTCAGCACGGTCTCGGTCTCGCTTTCGCTTCTGATTATGTTGTATGTATCGCTGCCGCCGAAGAGACACAGCTCTGCCGGCGATTGCTCGGTCGTAGTGTCGCCTGAGATCTGCGTGTCGTCGCCCCCGGACGGATCCTTTTTGCAGGACGCAAGCACCGTAAGTGCCGCAAGGAGCGCAAGCACAAACGCGATCCATTGTCTGTGCTGTTTTTTCAGTTGGTTTTTCATAAAAACGGTTTCCCTCCCGGATAAAAATAGCCGCTTCGCGGATAGACTGTTTTTTATTATATCACATTGATAATATAATGTCAATGTAGAAAAGGTGAATTTGAACAAACAAAAACGCAAAGGACTGCCCGTGGGCAGTCCTCTGCGGATCGATCGGATCGGATCACTGCTGCTGTTTATTTCTGAAGCAGTCGCTGCAGTATACGGGACGGTCGGTGCGCGGCTCGAAGGGAACCTTGCAGGGCTTTCCGCACTCTGCGCAGACAGCGTCGAACATCTGGCGTGTGCCGTTGTGGGCAGCGTTTTTACGCTTTGCGCGGCATTCCTTGCAGCGCTGGGGCTCGTTGGTGAAGCCCTTCTCGGCATAAAATTCCTGCTCGCTGGCAGTGAAAGTGAATTCTTGTCCGCATTCCTTGCAGACCAGGGTCTTGTCAGTGTACATGAGATACCTCTTTCCGTAATTACGCGAAGTCCTTTTTGGCTCGCGGGTATATTATACAGCGAAAATGGCATCTTGTCAATAGAATATGTTAAAATTAAATTTACATTTTTGATTATTTTCAATAATTCCGGGGCTGGAATGATGCCGCGGAATATACGAATCACTCAATATGGTTGAATCTACCACAAAAATCCATTGTCGAGCATTCTCCGAGCGGGAGGCTGACGGGCCGTCCCTCTGCCGCAGACTTGTATATGGCAAGCACGGTCTCGAGCGCCCGCATACCGTCGCGCGCGGTGACGTAAGGCTCGCGCCCGGTCTTTATCGCGTCGATAACATCGGCGTAGAGCGCGGTATGTCCCTTGCCGTAAACGCCGGGGATCTCGGTTTCGGGCTCACCGGATATCGCCGCCGCGTCGCGGCTGTCGCCCGCGACATGCCAGAAGCCGACCTTGTTTGCGGCTTTGCCGTTGAGCTTTACCGTGCCGTCGGTGCCGAACAGATAAAGCGTTTCCTCCATATCGGCATCGTACACATTCGTTGTTCCTTCTATCATTCCGAGCGCGCCGCTTTTGAACTTAACGAGCGCCATTCCGATGTCCTCGGCTTCGATATAAGGATGATTCATGCGCGCGGTGAGCGCCGTGACCTCCGAAATATCGCCGCCCATCAGCCAGCCGAGCAGGTCGATGCCGTGGATGCACTGATTCATCAGCGTTCCGCCGTCCTCAGCCCATGTGCCGCGCCAGTCGCCCGAGGCGTAATATTTTTCGTCGCGCCCCCACAGCACGTGAACGCTGCCGTGCAGCAGTCTGCCGAGCCTGCCGTCGTCGATCGCGCCGCGCGCGAGCTGCACCGAACGGTTGAAGCGGTTCTGGTGGTTCGTGCTCACCGTAACGCCGGCGGCATCGGCGGCGGAGACTATGCGCCGCGCGTCTGCCATCGAGAGCGCTATCGGCTTTTCGATTATCACATTGCAGCCCGCCGCGATGCAGTCAAGAGCCACGGCGGCATGAGAACCGCTCTCCGTCGCAACGGCAACGAGCCCGGGGGCGACGTCGGCAAGCATTTTTTTGTAGTCGGTATATCGCGGAACATCGCCGAGCTCGAAGCGCTCTGCAAGCGCCTCCGCCTTTTCGGGTACGATGTCGCATATCGCGGCGATCTCGAGCCCACGGTCGGCTGCCGCAAGCGCGGCTTTTATGTGATTCGGTGCGATCCTGCCGCAGCCTATAAGTGCATATTTCATTTCTGACGCTCCTTAGCCGTTCGGAAATACCTTGCGGTAATAGTCCTTGTCAAGAATATACTTCGAATATTTCTGCAGCGAATTTATTGCCGCATTGGTGGATTTGATATAGCTCTGAAGCTGGTCGCCGCTGACCGTTACGCCCGGTGCGGGGGTGAATTTGCGGGTCTTGGTGTTGTAGGAGCCGTAATCGGTTATCCAGTGCCACGAGCCGCCCTGACCGTTGCAGTTGAGGGGAACGAGCCCGGGGGTGTCCGAAAGGATATCCTGTCCGGTGATAAGGCGTGAATCGTAGTCGAGACCGAAGAGGTTGTAGACCGTCGGCATGATGTCGATGGCGGAGCATACCTTGCTCACCTTTACGGGCTTCTTCATCGACGCCGACCAGATGATGAGCGGCGCGCGGTAGAGATCGAAGTTGCCCTCGATATCCGAGGGATTGGAGGTGAGCGGGATGCCGTAAAGCTCGGAGAGCGCCGCGTAGGTCTGGTTTGCGTCCTCCGTTATCTGATAAGGATAGTGATCGGGCGCCATCACGAACACGGTATCCTCGAGAATACCCTTACGGTCAAGATCCTCGACGAGGGTCTTTACCATAAGCTCCACCTCATACTGCGCGGCGATATAGGAGAGCGCGTTCTCGTTGGTGTAGCCGAGGCCGGCGGCAAGGACTTCGGCGCGGTGCTTGCGGGCGTTGGCATTACCGCCCCATGTCATGTTAGCGTGACCGCTGACCGTCATGTAATAAATATGAAAGGGCTTGTCGGCTGTGATATAGTCGAGCGTGTTGACGGCAAGCTCACGGTCGGACATCGGCCACTGATCGGTGAACAGAGAGGATTTATCCCAGTTGCCGATGCCGAACCACTTGTAGCCCATGTTGGGGTGCGACTTGTCTCTGCTGTAATAAGTGTAAGTGTGGTTATGGAAGCCGTAGCATTCATAACCCGCCGCACCGAACATATTGCCGGGCGCAAATTTCATCAGCGTGTCGGCGCTGTACGCAAGGCACTTTGTAGAGGTGTAGAAGTTGCCGGACATAACGGCATATTCGCCGGTCGCGGTGCTTCCGCCCCAGCAGGAGCAGTAATAGTTTTCAAAAACGAAGCCCTCGTTCTTCATCTTCCAGAGCGTGGGGGTGAGCTTTTCGTTTATCGCTGCCGGCGCCCATGCCTCAACGGTCATGATTATGACATTTTTGCCCTCAAAAAGGCCGGTATAGGCGTTTTTCTTGGAGGGCGTGCGGTTCTGAAAGTACTTATGCGCGTTCTGCAGCTCTTTGTTCGTAGTGCCGGCAATGAGCGCGTCAAAGTCGATATCGAGCACGTTGGGGCTCGTGTCTACCGGCTTCGGCGGCTCGGTATCCACAGAGTCGCCCGACGTGCCCGGCGTCGGCGCGTCGGTGGCGGGGGTCGTCGTCTGGAATATCTCATTCGGGTCTACCGTGGTGCCGTCGGGCGTGTGGATGGGATCGTCTCCGGACGGGACGCCGAAAAGGGTATACTGCGTGTCGAGCCTGAAGGCGGTCAGAAGCCCGAAGCGCTGAACAGCCTCTGAGATGCTGTAGCCCGAGCCGTAGTAGTATTTGTCGTCGAATTCCTCGTTGTGGTATGAGATAAAGCTGTTGCCGCCCAGTATGAGCACGCAGGCGACTGCGAGGGCAATGCCGCGCAGGCTCCAGTCATACGGCTCGGCGGGCATATACTTTCTGCCGAATATGCAATAGAGCACGAACGGCATAAGGAGCAGCAGCACACCGTACCAGTTTGAGATGATGGTGCTGAGGGTCTCGCGCCAGAATGCTGTGGCATTGCCCGCCTCGGCAAGCTGATCCCAATAGAAAAAGGTATGAAAGAACTTGTAATAGATGAGCTGAACGTTGAAATATACGCTGAAGAAGCCGGATATGACAAGCGTCAGTATGAAATTGACCTTTTTGCTGAAGAAGGACGTCAGCACGGCACAGATCAGCCCCGTGCCGAACGAAAACAGCACGGCGTAGGCAAACTGTCTGCCGGTGAGCTTTCCGAACAGCAGAAAGCGAAGAACAAGCTCAAGATAGAGCACAAAAAGCGGCCACACCATGACCGACAATATGTTGTGATAGCCGCGCTCGGAGGGATCCTTATCCGCCGGTGTGCGGCGCGGTGCCATGCGGCGGCGTGCGGCGTTTTCTATTCTGCCGAAATCGTCTCGCGTCACGGCGTTATCGGGATTGTAATTCATTCGTATTTCCTTTCCATGTTCTGATGCTGTCCGGCGTAGGCGGACAGATGCGCCTGACATTCCGCAAGCGCTGCCGACTGCATTTATTTTACCACTTTATGCGCCTGTATTCAATCATAATCTGAAATCAGTTGTAAATTATTTGTTATCCCCGGCGCCGCGTTGCCCCGGCGCGGGTGTTCACACGATCTTTGCGGCGAAAAGTTATACTATATTGTGAACATTCCCGCTTTTGCCTTGACAGCGCGTTTTGTCGATGGTAAAATTATAATGTGAATTTATTGCCATACTCGCCGCTGTCGGTCGGGGCGGATCACATGAAGTCATAAACAGTCGGAAAGGCAGTGTCAAAATGAAGAGATCGCACCGTAACGCCGGTATATACATAAACAGAATGCTCAGATGCGCCGTTTCTCTCATCGCGGCGCTGTCGGTGCTTTTATGCAATCCCATGCTCCTCTCCGCGGTGTCGGAGACATCGAACGGGTATGAAATGCCCGATCTCGACGCCACCGACGCTGAATTCGTGACCGCCATCAGCACCCTGCGCTCGCGTGCGCTCGTTTACGCCGGTGTGCGCTCCTTCAACGGCTATTGCGCATGGTATGTGAACATCCAGCTTTTGCTGCTCGGCATAAACCGCACATATGTGGGCGGCAACGGCAACGACGAATTCGGAAATTACTGCAACCTCACAAAAACGACCGGCGGATACCGCGTACGGGCATACCCCGAGGACGACTACACGCTGAAGAGCGCGCTCGAGGCGATAGTCGCCGCAGCGGACGGCAAGCCGGTGCGCAATGTGCTTGCGGGCTTCTCAAAAGCCGGCGGCGCCGGAGAAAAATACGGTCACACCTTCTTTATCCACCTCATCCGCGACGGCAGCGTTTTCTTTTCCGACAGCTACGGCATAAGAGTCGGCGGAAAATACTATCCCGAGGGCAGTGTGATAAAATGCACGATAGACGAGCTTTTTGCCTGCTACAACCCGCGCTCGTTTGTGTTTGACGGAGTTATCCTGTTTGAAGAGGACGACGGTCAGACGCCCGAGCCCGCTGTGGGGGTAGATGCTCCCGCCGTCTGCCGCGTAGATGCCGAGGGCGGTCTGCGCGTAAGATCGGGGCCCGGCACGGGATATGCCCACCTTGCGCTCATCCCCGACGGCAGCACCGTATGGGTGACCGAAATAAGCGCCGACGGGCGTTGGGGACGCGTTTTCTACGGCGGTAAGGACGGCTGGTCGTCTCTCGAATACATGAAAAAGACCGGTGAGCTGCCGGCGGTGATATACGACATATACAACGGCGGCGAGCACACCGAGCGCGCGGGCTTTGAGACGCTCGACGAGGCTGCGGGCGAGGCGGCAAGGCGGCTTGCCGCGGGCGATGACGGCACCGAGGTACGCCTTCTGCTGACCGACACACCGGGCGGCGGAGACGTCACCCTGCCCGCGGGCGTGGTGCTCGACTGCGGCGCATTCGGTGCGGGCGGGACAACGCTGCGCGTTGATGGCGGCGCGGTCATATCGGATAAAGCGCTGCAGGCTCTTGAGGACGATCCCTTTGTAGCCTCCGAAAATATCGGCGGCAGGATATCATACACCTCTGCGTTTGATATTTCGGTGCGTTCGGCAAGCCTTGTCATCGCCGACAATGTCGCCATACGCTTCGGCGCCGACGCCTCCGACCGCACGGGCTCCGGCAACGGGATAGAATATTCGCTCGTTTACACCGTGGGCGACGGCGAGACAGAGGAAAGCCCGCTCTCCTCCGTCGGCGACAACGGTTATCTTTACTTCATGACCGAGGGACTGCCGCCAAAAAAGATGGCTGACACAGTTCGCGCCTACGTGCGTGCCACCGCGATGTCGGGCGGCGTTACATACGAAAGATTCTCTGGCGAGGTGAACTACTCCGTCACGCAGTACGCCGCGAATATGTACGGCGGCGGCGAGGGCGAGGAGAGGCGAAAGCTTGACCGCCTGCTCAGCGCGATGCTGAACTACGGCTCCGAAGCGCAGAGCTATTTTGATTACAACACGGAAAATCCCGCAAAGCTTGCGCTGCCCGAGGACGGACAGGCGCTGCCCGAATTCCCCGAGGACGAGCTGTGGCGGCGCGCAGCGGAGGCGCCGGATGTTGATTATTCAAGCCGTGCGCACATCACCTCGGCAAGCCTTGACCTGAAGGATAAGGTCGGCATACGCATGCGTGCTACCGGACTTGAGGACGGCAGCAGCTACCGTCTGCTCGTGTGGAGCGGTGCGGAATATGCCGCTCTCGTCTCGGGCGGCGACGCGGGCGCTCTTCTCACGATGGACAACTGCAAAACGGTGCTCACCCATACCGACGGTGTGTTTGAGCTTGACGGTATACCCGCCAAAAAGTTAGCCGACACATACTATTTCCGGCTTTGCGAGACTGATGCCGACGGCAGCGTGAGCTATGACCGCGTGCTCTCTTACAGTGTGACGACATACTGCGCGAACAAGGCGTCGGGCAACGACGGACTTGCGGCGCTCTGCCGCTCCATTGCCGTTTACTCCGCAGCGGCAAGAGAATATTTCGACTATACGATCGACGGGCAGTAAAAAAAGCCGCGACGCATAACCGGCGCCCGGCACCGGAGCGCTGCCGTGACCGTGCAATATATTTCCGGATAAAAGGCTGCCGCGCTAACGCGCGGCAGCCCCATTTTGTTGTATACCTCAGAGTATGCCTTCTATGGCTTCTTTCTCGTACTGTCTTGTATAAAGTCCGTGATAATATCCGCGGCGGCGCATGAGCTCGCCGTGCTTGCCCTGCTCGACGATCTTTCCGTCCCGGACGACGATTATCACGTCCGCGTCGCGCACGGTCGAAAGACGGTGGGCGATTATAAACGACGTGCGCCCCTCCGTCACCTTGCCTATGGCGTTCTGGATTATCTGCTCGGTGATGGTATCTACCGATGAGGTCGCCTCGTCAAGCACCAGTATGCGCGGGTCGGCGATGATCGCGCGGGCAAAGGACAGAAGCTGCTTTTCGCCGGTGGAGAGCAGATCTCCGCCCTCTCCGACCTCACTGTCAAGTCCGTTGTCCATGCGCGCAACGACAGCGTCGGCGGAAACGAGTTTCAGCGCCGCGTTTATCTCCTCGTCGGTCGCATCGGGCTTGCCGTAGCGGAGGTTATCGCGCACGCTGCCCGAGAAAAGGTGCGGCGACTGAAGGACATAGCCTATATTCGAATGCAGCCAGAGCTGCGAGCGTTCGCGCGCGTCGCGTCCGTCAATGAGGATGCGCCCCTCGGTCGGCTCGTAAAAGCGGCAGACAAGGTTGACGAGCGTGGATTTGCCCGCACCCGTCTCGCCGACGATGGCGACACGCGTGCCCATAGGCACCTTGAGCGAGAAATGCTCGAGAACCGTCTCGTCTCCGTCCGGATATTTGAAGGTCACGTCGTCAAACTCGATGTCCCCGCGAAGCGGCTCCCAGTTCTCGCGCTTGGGCGCAAACGTGTCGCCGTATTTTTCAACGACCTCGGGAGTGTCTGTAACATCGGATTCCGTCTCTATCAGGCGCGTAACGCGCTCGATGTTGACCTGCGTGTTGATAAGGCTCGAAAATGCATCGATTATCCAGAGCAGCGGGTCCATAAGCCCCTGCGCGTAAGACATGAACGCCGACAGCGTACCTATCTCCATTGCCTGCTTCATCGTGATTATGCCGCCGCGCCAGAGCACAATGGCAAGTGCCACATAAGAGAAGAAGGAGACCGACGAGAAGAGCAGACCGCGGAAGCGCGAGGCGTTGACCGAGGTCTTTTTCATCGTTTTCGTGTCGCTTTCGAACTCTTTCACCATCTTGTCCTCAACGACAAGGGTCTTTATCGTCTTTGCGCCGGTAATGCCCTCGTTGTAGTCGCCCGATATGCGGGAGTTGAGCTCGCGTATCGAACGGTTGAGAGATGTCAGCTTATTGAGCGAAAACGCAATGAGCAGCGCCGCCACGGGGACGATGGCAATTACGGCAAGCGCCAGCTTCCAGTTTATCCTCACCATTACGGCAATGGCGCCGACTATATAGGAAACGTTCCATACGGCGTCCATGAACGACCACGAAACGAGCTCGCCTATGCGTGCGGTGTCGCTCATTATACGGGAATGGACGTATCCGACGCTGTTCTGGTTGAAATACGAAAACGAAAGCGTTTGCAGGTGGTCGAAGCTCGCCTGCTTGAGATCGTGCCCGACGCCCCACTCAACACGCGACGCGGAATATGTCGTGATGCAGTTTGCAATGATCTGGATCGCAAGCGTTACAAGATACAGCCCGATGAACCACGGCAGTGTATCGGTTATGCCTGTTACTATGTAGTTGTCGATCGCATAGCGCTGGAAAAGCGGGATGACGATATCGACCGCGCTGCCGACCACGCCGAGCAGCGCCATCATGAGCAGCCGGCGGCCGTAGGGCTTTACGAACGGGATGATGCGCCCTATGCCGAACCACGGCAGGCGGACATAACTGTCGTTCTTTTTCTTTTTGTTTTCCTTGGTCGGATCTTTCACTTCTGCCTGACTCATGCGCGCACCTCCTTTCCCGATGCGTCCTCACCGTCGTCCGGATCGGACATCTGAATGTCGTATATGCGGCGGTAAATGCCGCCCTCTATCTTCATAAGATCGCTGTGAGTGCCGTGCTCAACGATCTTTCCGTGCTCGAGCACAACGATCTGGTCGGCGTTCATGAGCGTCGCAGTGCGGTGCGAGATAAGGAAGACTGTGGAGCCGCCGAGCTTTTCTCCGAGAGCCGCGCGTATCTTTGCGTCGGTCTCGGCGTCAACGGCGGAAAGCGAGTCGTCAAACACCATGATGGGCGCCTTTTCGGTCAGCATACGCGCAATTGCGGTGCGCTGCTTCTGACCGCCCGAAAGGGTGACTCCCCTCTCGCCCACAAATGTGTCATAACCCTCGGTAAAGCCCTCAACGGTATCGTCGAGGCACGCGACCCGTGCCGCCTCGCGGATATCCTCCATGCCGATATCCGACCTTGCCATCGAAATATTATCCGCTATCGAGCGCGAGAAGAGATAAGGCTCCTGAAGCACGATGCCTATATTGCGCCGCAGGTATGCCGCGCGGATATCGGCGATATCGACGCCGCCTATCGTTATCCTGCCGCCGCTGCCGTCTGCCGGCAGCTCGTAAAGGCGGTCGAGCAGATGCACGAGCGTTGACTTGCCAGAGCCCGTGCCGCCGAGAATGCCGACGGTCGTGCCCGCGGGCACCGTGAGCGAAATGTGCGAGAGCAGCTCGGGGCATCCGTCATACGCAAAGCTCACGTCGTCAAAAACGATATCCCCGTGCATATCCGGCTCGCACGCGTCGGGGCGGTCATGCTCGGTCTCGGAGTTCATTATGTAGCCGAGACGTTCGACCGAGATGCTCGCCTTGCTCATTTCGGAGATCATTCTTCCGAGACGACGCATAGGCCATGTCAGCATTGAGTTGTAGGTGACGAACGCAATGAAAGCGCCCGGGGTAAGCCTTCCGCCGATGCAGGCGAGCACGCCGAGCACGATGATGAGCATTACCTGGAGCCCGGAGATAAAGTCTCCCATGCCCCAGAATGCAGCCATATACTTGGCGAGCTTAAGCCATAGCCCCGAGTATTTGTCGTTTTGAGCCTTGAAGCGGTCGCGCTCGTATTTTTCACGCCCGAATGCCCTGACGACGCGCACGCCGGTGAGGTTCTCCTGGGCGATAGCCGAAAGCGCGCCCTCGGCCTCGTCGCATTCTTTGAAGCCCGAGCCGATACGTCTGCCGAACACAGCCGAGTATATCAGAATGACCGGCAGCGATACGGTCGCGGCGACCGCGAGCCGTGTATCCATACCGTACATGACGATGAGAGATATCGTGACCTGAATGACGATGCGGAGGATAGATATGAGCTGCTCGGAGAGAAAGTTCTTAACCATGTCCACATCCGAGGTGCAGCGCTGTATGATGTCGCCCGTCTTGTTTTTCATGTGCCACGAGAACGGCAGGCGCTGTATCTTTTCGTAAAGCATATTGCGCATATGCTCGACAAGCGTCTCAGCCGCCTTGGTATTGATTATGCGCTGCAGATAGCGGCATACCGCCGCCGCGAGCGCCACGGCGACTATCGCTGCGGCAATGGTCCAGAGGTTTTGCCTTATCGCCTCGACTCCGCCGAGCGCATCAACGAACACGCGCGCATATCCCGGCACGTTTACCGGCTCGTTGCCTATTACCGAGTCTACCGTAAAGCGTATGAGCTGCGGGTTGAGCATATCCGCACCGGTGACCGCGAACGAAGCGATGATGCCGCCGAGGAAGAGAAGCTTCGAGCCGCGCATGAACTCGTAAAGCAGTCTGCCGTTCCCCTTTTTTTCAGATCTTTTTGTCCTGTTCTTTTCTTTCATAATGCACCGATATTTTTTATTTAGTAGTTAAGTCCATGAGTATATTATTATAACACTATATACCCGCGGGGTCAATAGGACTAAACCGCAGGTTTACAAAAAACGTCACGGGCCCTCCCGCGTTTTTCCGAACCCGTCCATAAGCTTCGCGCACCTGCTCGGCTGGCACCCGTAATATTTGTGAAAGGTGTTCGAAAAATAAAACGGGCTTGAATATCCGCACAGCTGAGCTATCTCCTTCAGAGGCTTTCGACTTTCGAGTATCAGATATTTTGCGTACTGCATGCGCATGACGAGTATCATCTCGGTCGGTGTTCTGCCGAGGACGTTGCGGAACTTCCATATAAGCCCGACGTTTGACAGGTGTACGTGCGCGGCGATATCCGGCACACGGATCTTTTCCGCAAGGTGATCGTTTATATAGCGCAGCGCTTCGTATACCGTCGGATCGGTCGAACGGTCTGCTACCGGCATACCGCCCGAATAAACGTAATTTTCAAGTATGAGATTGTCAAGCACACCGCAGTAGAGCTGCTCGCGCTCACGTATCGTGCCGTATTGCAGCCTGTCAAGCGTCTCGACAGCCGATAGGATATGCCCGCGCGGCACCTCGAGACGGCCCGCTCGCAGCGCCGAGGCATACGGGTGATCGGGTGCGGCAAAAAACGCCATCTGGTGAAAGGAGATAGGCTCGAGCACACGGCGGCGCATGAAAAGGTCGGCGGGAAAGAACACCGCATCCCCCGCACCGGCGGTATCCTCCCTGCCGTTCATGACAAAGGATATCGACCCCTCCTTGAGAATCAGAAGACTGTGCCATTTGCGCGTCCCGCACGGCATCTCAAAATCCTCTCTTCCCGAAAAGGTATTATAAAATACAAGATTTATATCCATGACCCGTACCTCCGCCGGATTCGTATCTGCCTTCGCATCTCCGTATCATTATATTCTAGCTGAACGACGTACCGATGTCAAGAGGACGCGATCGGAATACTATAAAATATTATATGTCAGCTATAAAAAACTGCATTCCGTCGGGCGGGCTTGTATGATATAATCTTCACATACGGTCCTGCTGCGGCATACTCCGCAAACCGGGACGGATACGAAAAAGGGAGCAGCGAAAATGAAAAACTCTATTATAAAACGTCTTGTGATATGCGCGGTGCTCTGTGCGCTGCCCGCGCTTGCATCTTGTTCGCCAACGGGCGACGGCATGGTAAGCTCGGACACCGTGACCGAGCCGGCGCCGCCCGCCGACATCGATCTTTCCGGCGTCACCCTGATATATCCCGCGGGAGACAAGGCTGCGTCTGCGTGCGCAAAGGAGCTGCAGCACGGCATAGCTGAGCTGACGGGCACCCTGCCCTTCTGCCTGCCGGATTCGCAAAAGACCTCCGACGAATGTGCCGACGGCGCCGTGATACTCGTCGGAAGCACGGATTTCCCAGAATCGCGCGAGGCATACGAAAACCTTAAATACGGCGACTGCACCGTGACGGCGGCAGGGAGGCGCATCGTCGTTGCAACGGCATCCGACAGCGCGCTCAAAAAGGCGTGTGCGGCTCTCGGCGAGCTTGTAAAGAACAGCCGCACCGAGGGCGGAGCGCTCGTCGTTACCGCGTCGGCTCTCGGCGCGCTCGGCAGCGCCGAATACGGCGACAGGCTGTACTCCGTACCGAAAATGCAGCCCGCGAACGGCAGAGAGGCAACGCTCACCGACTGCGGCGACGACACGTTCATGCTCTATGCGCAAGACGCCGAGGAGAGCGACTGCACCGCATATGCGGACCTGCTCGGAAGCCGTGGGTTTTCGAGGCTGCGCTCCGAAAAGAACGGAAAAAATCTTTTTCTCACCTATGCCGGGGACGGTCAGTGCCTTGAGATATCCTACTACCCCGCCGAGCGCGAGCTGCGCTGCATAGTCCTGCCCGAAAATTATTACACCGAATACCCCGAATATTTCGGCGGCACGGTGCATGACGGCAGCACCGATCCCATCTTCACGCAGGTCGGGCTGAATTACAGCAAGGTGATAAACGGTATGTCATACATCCTCCGCGCGCCCGACGGGTCGTTCGTGATAATCGACGGCGGCATGGCGGGACAGGGCGAGGAGCGTCACATATACGACACGATGGTGAGTCAGAGCGGCGGCAAAAAGCCGGTGATCGCCGCGTGGATACTTACTCACCCGCACAACGACCACATAGGAGCCGTTGCGGATTTTATCGGCCGCTACGGCAGCGACACGGTGCCCGAGGCTGTCATCTTCAATTTTATAAATGAGGATGCGCTCAAGGCGGGCAATGACTATGACGCAAAGTCGCTGTCGGTGCTGCGCGGCGCGCTGAGCGGAAAGTGGAAGTCGGCAAAGGTGATAAAGCCGCACACCGGCGAGCGTCTCACGATAGGCGGCGCAGGGTTCACGATCCTTCACACGCCTGAGGACATCTATCCCGACACGGCGGCAATGGCATACAACAACGCAAACACCGTGGCGTTTATGATAGACGTCGCGGGGCGCAGGATAATGATAACCGGCGACCTCAGCGAAAAATACGAAAAGCAGATGGCAGACTGGTACGGCAGCGGTCTGAAATGCGACATCCTTCAGGTCATCCATCACGCAAGAACGCACGGGAACATCGCAGTATACAGCCTTATGGCTCCCGAGATCGCAATGTGGCCCGCCTCGCGCGCAAGCGACGCCGAGTACGGCTCAAAGGACTTCAACGTGTGGCTGCGAAAGAACGTGCCGCAGAACATCTATTGCTACGACGGCACCGCCTCGGTGGATCTGAAAACAATGAAGATCACGCGACGTGGCAGTTGAAAAACTCATATCACCGCTCCGGAGACAGATAAAAGCTCCGGGGCGGTCTTTTTTGCGGCGGCAAGACAATAATCGCAAAAGCCGTTGCGATCTGCGGAAAAAACGCCGAATTCACCGTCACCCGCCGCAGCCGCGGCTTTCCCGACGGCGCGATGCATCGTTTCGGACACCGATGCAAGATATTTTTCGTGCCCGAGCGCCGACGCCGCGGCATAAAAACGGCGCAGCACATCCGCACGGCTCGTCTTTTTGCCCGGTGCGGGCAGTGCGACCCCAACGCTGCCGAGTATCAGCCCCTCGAGCACCGCGCTCATCACCGAAAAAATGGCGTGGCGACTGTCGGGCGCGTAAAACACGCACGCGGCGCGCAAAAGATCCGGAGAAAGTGCCGAACAGAACAGACTTTCAAAATAAAGGCGGCGGGTATATTCTTCAATGTATTCTATACCGCAAAGCCCCGCAACGGGCAGCGCCGTCGGATAGTCGCACCCTATCCTGCGGTCATGCGCGGCAAAAAGCGGATCGTAAATGCGAAAAAATCCGCAGAGCGCGCCGCGCAGAGTGAGGACGTATGTTTCGTTGTCGATGGGCAGCGCATACCGCAGCGCCCTGCCGTAATAAAAGCAGGAACGCTGCAGCTTTCTTTCGATGATGCGCCTGCCGCGCCGCCGTGCCGCGTCAAGCCCGCCCGAAAGCAGCGCGGAAACAGCCCCCTCGGGACCGCGGCGGCACAGGTCGAGCGCTGCGGTATACGCAAGCGACGCGTAAAGCTCACGCACCGCACTCTCGGGCAGCGAGCTGCTCCTCCCGCCCGTCCTGCGGCGGCAGCGGGAAGTGAGAAGCTCATACGCCTCACCGCCGAGACGCGCGGCGTCCGCGTCGTCGATAAGCCCGCGCCGTCGCCCGAATGCCATGAGGCGGTCGAGGTAGTCGCCGTCCGCTCGAAACAGCGCCGCCTCTTCCGCGGCGTCAGAAAAGTGTTCTTTCGGCTGTAAAACCATCGCTCCCGTCTCCTTCGTCATAATCGTCGTCGGGCAGAGTTTCGTCAAGCTCCTCCGTGCCCGCCGTATAGCCCGACCGCACGCGGCGCGCAAGAATATCAAGCTCACGTCCCTCGAGCAGGTCGACAGAGCCGCCGCAGCTCCCGTCGAACGCGCGGCGCATGATGGAAAGCAGCTCGTCATCGCCGAGACGGTCACCCGTTTCGGATTTGAAGCGGTAGAATATCTCGGTCAGGCGCACAAGCTCGTCATACCAGCCGCGGCGCGAGGAATAAGGAGACGGCGCAAAGGAGCGGGCGATCTTCGGCAGTGCGCTGCCGCCGAATTCGACGCGCCCCGTGTCGGCGAGCGCCTCCGTGCGCACCGCCGCAAGGGAACGAGCCTCTTTCTCGGTGAGAGAAAGACCGTAAACGGCTGTTTCGCGGTTGACCGCCAGCAGCTCCGCGGCGGCTCGTGCCTCCGCCGCCGCGCCTAACGCCCCGTAAAACAGGCCGCCGTCGGCGGACGGAATGACCTCCGCATACGACGGACGGCATTCAGGTGCGGCAGAAACAGCGGTCACGTCGGCGGCACGGATCTCCGCAGCGGTTTTACCGGCAGCTTTTTCGGCATCCCCGACCGATGCTCCGCCCGAACCGCGCGCCGCGCGGTCATCGGAACTTTTCATTTTGTGTACCTCCGTAATTATTAATAAATTGTAAAATGTGAAATCGTGTGCTTTTACCTGTTGACATTCGTGTTGATTTGTGCTATACTATAATTGTAAACTGGATAGATATATGCGCGGAACATAAAGACACTTGCCTTTATTTTACCGCGCTTTTTTTGCGTTATAATTAACCGAAGGTAAAAAATGTGTGAAGCAGGCAAAATGTCCGGAAATATAGCGAGCGGCAAGCACCCGCCGTGCATTTGTAAACCATGTGCCTTCACAATTTGTAAACTACCTTGTTCTCGACAAGAGCCCATCAGCGGCAAAAGTGCCAAGGCGGGTGGAAATCAAACTTCCCCTACGGCTGCAGCCGTGTTTAAGATACGGATCCGGTCAAACGTCACCGGAAGTCAAAAGCTCCCCTGCCCGATGCCAAGGCATCGGGCAGGGGAGCTTTATGTGTTATCACATATCACCGGTCAACCGGCAATGTTGTGCTTGCGGGGGATAAGAGCCACGCCGAGAACAGACACGGCTGCGAGCGCCGCGACTGCAATGTACAGAGCGCTGTCGCCTGTGGGCGGGTTGGGATCCGCAGGAGTGGGCTTGTCGGGAGTCGCCGTGGTGTTGACATACTTGCCGTCCACAAGATCGACGACCTTGCTGCCCGATTTGGTGGTGGGGTGAGCATCGGTGCCGAGGGTCTGGCGGAAGAAGTTCTTGCCGAAGACCTTGTTGAGGTTGTATGCAAGCTCGCCTGAGCCGACCGCCGCCGCCGCAACGGTGTCGGTGATGTCGGTGACAGCGGTGTCCTCGCTGGAAACAAACTCGGCTACGCCTTCAACGATCGTGTTGTTCTTGATGCTGCCGTCAACGGGCTTGAACTTGTTTACATAGACCGCAAAGGTCTTTCCGCCTTCACCGGTTGCAGCTTTGCCGCCGCTGAGGCAGTTGGATATCTGTAAGTACTGAGACTTGGTGTATCCGAGAATGCCGGAGGCATTTGCCTTTTTGGTGGAATTGACCTCGCCGAAATTGTAGCAGTAGGAGATGTCGGCGTAGATCTTGTCGTTTTCGTCATTCTTGGCTGCAACATAGCCTACAACGCCGCCGATGTTACCGGAGGTTCCGGTTATAGTGCCTTCGTTGCCGCAGTATTTGACACTGGAGACCTTGTGATTGTCGGCAGGCGCTCTGGAATCGGCACCGATGTGACCGACAACACCCGCAGCACCCTTGTTGGGGCTGGAGATATTGCCGTAGTTGAAGCAGTACTCGATGTAGATGACGCGCTCGACCCAGCCGACGATACCGCCGGTCTCGTCATCGCGTCCAATAACAGAACCGTAGTTGGTGCAGTTTTTGAGAGTGAAGACGATGTTTTCGGGGGATGCGACCTTTTCGCCGGAGCCGAGACGTCCCGCGATACCGCCCGCGATGCTGTTGCGGGACTCAATGTCGCCGTAGTTCACGCAGCCGGTGATGGTGGTGGTAAGGTCGATGAGACCGCAGATACCGCCGGTCCAGTGATGACCGTAGATCTTGCCCTTGTTGGTGCAGTTCTTTATTGTGATGTTGATCGCATTGTTGTTGAAGTCGGTGCGCGCCACGATACCTGCCGCGGCATTGCCGTTACCGCCGTCGGCAGTCTTTGCGACAGTGACGTCGCCCTCGTTGACACACCCGTCAACAACGCTGGAAGCAGCATATATCTTGCACACGATGCCCGCAACGCTGTCGTGAATGGTGCTGCTGGAGTTGGTGATCTTGCCCTTGTTGGTGCATCCCGCAACGGTGGAAGCATTACCGTTCAGAAGAGCAACGATGCCGGCAGCATGGCCCTTTGAGGTGTTGACGTTTGCCTTGTTGGTCACTTTTTCGATGGTAGCGCCGTCTGCCTCGACGGCAAGGGCAGCCACCGTGTCGGTGCCGTTTATCTCGCCGGCGACGGTGAGGTTCTTGACAGTACCGGTCACCTTGGCAAAAACGGGAACGGAGGTGGTAACGGTCTTGCCGTTGCCGTCGAAGGTCCCGCTGAATTCGCCGAAGGAGGCGGTGAGCGTGATGACGGCAGCAAGGTAGTACTTGCCGTCGGGCTTCATGTTCGCAAATTCCTCGGCGGTGCTTACTGCCGTCCCGTCTGCGGCGGAAACGGATACGAGACCGCCCGACAGCACGGAGAGGATCATAATGACGCTGAGGATTGCAGAAAGTGTTTTACGCATTGATTGTACCTCTTTTCTGATTGTAAGCGCGGCGTTTTGTTAATAAACGACACGTCTTATTTACATTTGCATTATAGCAGACAAAAAGCGGTTTGTTAATAGCAAATGTTAATTTTAATATACAAAAATGCGTCACAAACGGACATTTGTGCACATGAATCGCAACTTACGGGGCGAAAAATGTGAAATTTGATTGCTGCAAAAATAAGTGGCGGTCGTGATGCTCGAAAATATCGCCGTATGCACCCGCCGGGTGCGCCGATCATGCCGTGTTACGGCAAGAAAAAATGAATGCCGGTGTAAAAAAGGTCCGAGAGCAAATGCCCTCGGCCTTTCCCAGCCTTATTCTGCCGTGCCGCAGGACGACCGAACAATAAAAGAAAAAATCGTATCAAACCGCACGGCTGTTGCCATGTAGTGAGATATGGATTTGAACTTACGCCGCGGTCGGGGTACGAAGTTAAAAATCTGCTCCAACGCCACCCGGGGTCAAAAAAGAGAATGTTCTGATGTAACTATATCTCCACAACAGATATGAGTCTGCACTCACGTCACGGTCGGGGTATGAAGCTCAAAATCCGCTCCAACGTCACCCGAATTTAAAAGAAAACTCCTTCCACCGCTGCGCGGTCCCCTTCACTCGGCGAGGGAGGCTTACTTAATGCCTGCGAATCCCATGATTTTTGCATCGGATTTAAAATCGCACAAACGCACAAAGTATTGATTTCTTTCTGACGCAGCAAAATGAAGTCCGGAGTCTTGCCGAGGCTCCCTCTTGAGGGAGCTGTCGCCGTAGGCGACTGAATGAGTAAAAAACAGGATAACAAAGATAAAAGGAAGATCCCGCTGCGGCGGGATCTT